>Ga0307990_1000438_pt1 | contig 37342 bp, 28 predicted proteins | sample EllFjometagen129_FD_203168 | JGI IMG/M metagenome (GOLD analysis project Ga0307990, IMG submission 203168) | Marine microbial communities from Ellis Fjord, Antarctic Ocean - #129 | ecosystem: Environmental > Aquatic > Marine > Unclassified | place: Southern Ocean | collected 2014-10-08
CGTCAAGGATGGTCATTGGGAAGGTCATTTGACCTACGGCCGTCAAGGATGGTCATTGGGAAGGTCATTTGGCCTACGGCCGTCAAGGATGGTCATTGGGAAGGTCATTTGACCTACGGCCGTCATTGGTGCTGCGCGCGTCATTTGACTTCGTCGTCCTTAATGACAACACGCAGGGCCAACTGACGTTCGCGCAGCGAACAATTGACAGCGCCGTAGGCGCAATGACGCGCCGAAGGCGCAAAATGACGCGCCGAAGGCGCAAAATGACGCGCCGAAGGCGCAAAATGACGCGCCGAAGGCGCAATGATGGGCCGCCTAGCGGCCAATGACGGCCGCCTAGCGGCCAACCAACACGGGAGATAATGAATGAAACGAACGATAACAGCTTGTGTGGCACTGATACTTTGCACCACCTTTCTTCTTGATGCCAATGCGGCGCGGAAGCGGCGTGCGGCGGGGGGAGATTCGGAAGAGGCGCGTCTGGAGTACAAGGCGACCGATATGGTCAATCGCGGCTTGGAGCTGATTGAGCAGAAGCAGGAGGATCGTGGGCTCAAGCTGCTGAAATCGGTGCCCGAAAACTATCCCAAGAGCAAGACGCGCTTCAAGGCGTATCTAGCGGTAGGCAATTTTTATGTTTCGAAGCGTGACTACGAACTGGCCTTGAAGCAATATATGCTTTGTGCGGAGGCTGAAAATGAGGAACTGCAGGCGGAGGGACTCTACCGGGCCGGGATCTGTCATTTTCAGCTCAATAACTTTGATCAGGCCTTTGTGGTGTTGCGCAAGGTGACCTCTGATTATCCCTGGAGCGTTTATGCCAACGAAGCTTACTACTACATTGGCATGTGCCACTTCAAGCTCGAGCGTTGGACGCGTGCTGCGGAGGCGTTGAACATGGTGGGCACCAGCGTGCCTCCCAACCGCAAGAGCGAGATTCTGGCCGAGGCTGGCCAGCGCATCTTTGTCAAGATCGAGGATGAAGATTTGGTGGTTCTCAGCGAGGGAGAACAGAGCTTCACGGTCGAGATCGCAGCTGGTGGTGGCGACAAGGAAGCGCTGCCCATGATACTCTTTGGTAAGAGCGGCATTCGTTATCTGGGGTCCTTACCGACGGCTCTCGGGGATTCTGTCCCCGGCGATGGCACTCTGCAATTCCGGGGTGGTGATACCGTCAACATAACTCACGTGGATCGTAATACCGCTGAGGGTGAACGCGATGTGACCCTGCCTGCCACCATCCGCCTGGTTTCAACGGCGTCGGCCGGATTTACTGATGGGGCCTATCGTGAGTATACCCAGGGTATATTCGGGGGGCAGCCCTTCTTTGTGCGGATACGCGATCTGGATGCCGACCTCACCCCGCAAAAGGATACCCTGAAGGCCCGGATTCATACCCAGTACACCGTCAAACCGGAGGTGGATGTGAACCAGCGCGGCATCGATCTGGATGCAGCCGAGGAGGAGATACTACAGCGCGATTCGCTGGAGATCACCCTGACCGAAACCGAGGTCCATTCTGGAATATTTGTCGGCAGCGCCGAGCTGCGCCTGGCCGATGGTGAGGCCGCTGCGACAGGCGCTGCCTCGGCCCTATTGGGTGCCCAGGATGATGAGATTGTCCTCAACTACAGCGATGCATTGCATATTGGAGGCAACCAGCCGCGCGATGTCACCTATAAGGTGCGCGTGCTTACCGGCGATATTCAGGATGTCAAAATTGAACATCGCTTGGTGAAGTCGCTCGAACTGAAGGCGCGTAAGGATCTGATAGAATCGAAGATCTTCCTCAAGCTTGGGCAGGTGTTTAAGGATGTCGGGCTTAATCGTCAGGCCTCCGAGAAGGCGGAGGAAGGCTTGGCCCGGACCGACAGTGTGATCAAGGCGGGACTCAAAGCCGGCTTGGAGCGCGAGATTGTCGAACAGGCCTTCAACGTCAAGTGGGATCTACTGATGGTTCAGGACAAGCTCTCCGAAGCAATCGGGGTTTGCAATACGCTGATCCAGATGTTTCCCGACTCGACCCTGGTGGACAGCGCCCTCATGCGGGTGGCCAAGGCCAAACTGGAAAGCGGGCAGGAGCCGGAACGCAATGCTGCTATCAGTATCCTGAGCGGTATCCTGCGCCTCAAGCAGAGCGACCTGAAGGCGGAAGCGCAGTTCATGATTGCAGGCATTGCTGAAGAGGGGGCCACCGTATGGGCCCGCAAGGGACAGGCACCCAATCTGAGTGCAGCTCTGATTGAGTACAAAAAATGCGCCGACAACTATCCGGAGTCACCCTTCGCCGGCGATTCCCTCGAACGTATCGCCAACTACTATCTCAAGGCAAAGGATTATGGGCGTGCCGTTGAGCTGATCGAACAGGTGTTCCAGGACTACCCCGATGCTGGCTTCCTGGACGAGATGCTGCTAAAGTGGGCCATCGCAAGCTATCGTCAAGGCGACCTGCCGCTTTCAATGAAGAAGATCCAGCAGGTAATGCGGGAGTACCCAGGCTCAAAAGCCGCAGGTAAGGCGGAAAAAATGCTGGTGATTCTCAATAAAAAACTTAATTGATAGGCCGCTGCGCGGCCGGCAATTGACTTCGTCGACATTGGACTTCGTCGACATTGGACTTCGTCGTCATTGGCCGCTACGCGGCTGTCATTGGCACTACGTCGTCATTTGACTTCGTCGTCATTGGCCGCTACGCGGCTGTCATTGGCACTACGTGCGTCATTTGACTTCGTCGTCATTAATGACAGCGCCGTAGGCGCAATGACGTTCGCGCAGCGAACACTTGACGGCCCCTTGGGGCCAAATGACGCGCCGCAGGCGCAATGACGTGCCGCAGGCGCAACAATGACGCGCCGCAGGCGCAACAATGACGCGACGCAGGCGCACAATGACGCGACGCAGGCGCAATGACGTTCGCGCAGCGAACAAAGAAAACCGAGGAGAAAGAATATGTTAGGACACATTTTAGATGGTGGGGCCATTATGATTCCGTTGATGTTACTGTCGGTATTGGCGGTGGCAATCATTATTGACCGGTTACGCGCATTTTGCGAGGCCACGGTGGACACATCGAAACTACAGGGCTCTGTGATTTCTCACCTTGAGGATGGGCATGTTGAGGAGGCAATTCGCGAGTGTGAGCGGTTTAAGGGACCGGTGGCGGCGGTGCTGATGGTGGGACTGCTGAAGTTCCGCAAGCTGCTGCAGCGCAAGCGTTCGCTGGCTGAGATTGAGGCCAACGTCAACAAGACCATGGGCGACTACGCGCCACATGTGATCGAGGCCCTCGAAAAGCGACTTAATCTGCTGATCATGGTGGCCAGTGTCGCACCGCTACTGGGTATGACCGGTACGGTCACCGGTATGATTCGCTCGTTCCAAAGTTTGGCTGGTGCCGGTGCCCTGGATGCAACCGCGGTTTCCACTGGTATCGCCGAGGCGTTGGTTACGACGGCCGCCGGTCTCATTATTGCCATCCCGGCGGTTGTTGCTCACAACATCCTCACGAAACGCATCGACCGCTTCGTGCTCGATATTGAGGAGTCTTCAACGCGCTTGATTGACCTGATTACGTTGGACTATGAAGAAAAATGAAGATCAAACGCAAACAACGACCACTCAGCGAGATCAATGTCGGAGCTTTCTCTGATATCGCCTTTCTGCTGATCATCTTCTTTATTCTGACCTCAACTTTTTTGCGTCCAGCGGGACGGTTGATGGAGATTCCTTCGGGCACCAGTGAGCAGTCGGAAGATGAGCAGAAGCAGTTCACGATTGATCTGCGGGAGGATGAGATCTATGTCGGCGAGGAACCTGCCAACCTGACGCTTGAAGCGCTGCGCGCACGCCTGGCCGATGCCAAGCTGCCGGATAAACCAGATGCCGAACGCATGGTGCTGCTGGAGAGTCATAAGGATGTTCCCTATGACCGCTATTTCAAAGTTGTGACTGCCATCACTCAGGCCGGCGGTGTGCTGGCGCTGCTGGATGATAGTGACGACGGTGGAGCGTGATCATTCATCAACGGACTAAAGAGATTGTAGCAATATGAAGTTGGAACGTAAGAAAAACCGGATACCGATCCTGATTCCGATGGCCTCGATGGGGGACATCGCCTTTCTGCTGATCATCTTTTTTCTTTTGACGTCGAATTTCATCAAGGAGGGGCACGTCAAGATTGAGCAGGCCGCATCGCCCGATATTGAGCAGCTGGAAGAGAGCAGTCTCTCGGTAACCGTGGACACGGAGGGGCTCATCTGGCTCCAGGGTACGCCCTGCCCCCTGGATGCCCTGAAATTAGGAACGGAAGCACTGCTCGAGGATATGCCCTCTAAGGTGGTGATGTTAAAAATTGACAAGAACGTTACTCAAGAGATTTTTGGTGCGGTGCTGCTTGAGTTAAGCAAGGCCGGGGCCGAGTTGGCCATGGTGGGGATGGAGGAGAAGTGAAGAGGCAAGTGGTTCTGCGGGCCGGCATTTGCGCCTTTGGCGCGTCATTGGCTCGCGTTGCTCGCGTCATTGAGAGAGGTCATTTGGCCGCTACGCGGCCGTCAATTGCGCTACGCGCGTCATTTGACTTCGTTGTCATTGGTGGAGGTCATTTGGCCTACGGCCATCAAGGGGTCATTTGACTTCGTCGTCATTGAGGACCGGCGAAGCCAAATGACGCGCCGCAGGCGCACTTGACAGCCCGCAGGGCCAATGACAGCCGCGCAGCGGCTAATGACGCGCCGCAGGCGCAATGACAGCCGCGCAGCAGCCAATGACGTTCGCGAAGCGAACAAAATGACGCGAGCAACGCGAGCCAATGACGCGCCGCAGGCGCAATGACAGCCGCGCAGCGGCCAATGACGTTCGCGAAGCGAACAAAATGACGCGAGCAACGCGAGCCAATGACGCGAGCAACGCGAGCCAATGACGCGCCGCAGGCGCAATGACAGCCGCGCAGCGGCCAATGATGTTCGCGAAGCGAACAAAATGACGTTCGCGAAGCGAACAAAATGACGTTCGCGAAGCGAACAAAATGACGCGAGCAACGCGAGCCAATGACGCGAGCAACGCGAGCCAATGACGCGAGCAACGCGAGCCAATGACGCGAGCAACGCGAGCCAATGACGCGCCGCAGGCGCAATGACAGCCGCGCAGCGGCCAATGACGTTCGCGCAGCTAACAAAAAAAGAGGAGATGATTACTATGACAGAGATGCATTTGAAACGGGTGAAGGATGATGATTTTGTGGCGGTGGAGCCGGATAGCCTGATGGCGGCGGTTTCACAGACAAAACTGCGGCATACGCTGGTGCTCTCCCTGATTGGGCACCTGGTGGTTGTGCTGTTGCTCTCATTGGGGAACTTCGGGCTCTGTATCAAGTACCGCACTGTGAGTCTGAAGTCGGCCATGGAACAGCGCGACATTGCCGCCAAGGAGATGGCTACAGCGCAACAGGCAGAGGAGGCGGCTGCACGTCGCGCAGAGTTGAAGGCCAAGGCGGATGCCGCTGCGCCGACCGCTGGAACGACGAATGCGAAGACGAACGCCGCTCAGCCTAAGGTGCTGCAGGATATCAATGAGGTGTCGGATGAACGGCCCACGGAATCGAGCTTGGATAGCATTGATGATCTTTTAGAAGATTGAATGTTAGCACCTGCGGTGCGTCATTGGCCGCTACGCGGCCGTCATTGTAAGAGGTCATTTGGCCTACGGCCGTCATTGGCGCTACGCGCGTCCATTGTAAGAGGTCATTTGGCCTACGGCCGTCATTGGCGCTACGCGCGTCATTGTAAGAGGTCATTTGGCCTACGGCCGTCATTGGCGCTACGCGCGTCATTGTAAGAGGTCATTTGGCCTACGACCGTCATTGGCACTACGCGCGTCATTATAAGAGGTCATTTGGCCTACGGCCGTCATTGGCGCTACGCGCGTCATTGTAAGAGGTCATTTGGCCTACGGCCGTCATTGGTGCTACGCGCGTCCATTGTAAGAGGTCATTTGGCCTACGGCCGTCATTGGCGTTACGCGCGTCATTGTAAGAGGTCATTTGGCCTACGGCCGTCATTGGCGTTACGCGCGTCATTGTAAGAGGTCATTTGGCCTACGGCCGTCATTGGCGCTACGCGCGTCATTGTAAGAGGTCATTTGGCCTACGGCCGTCATTGGCGCTACGCGCGTCATTTGACTTCGTCGTTCTAGATGACAGCCGAAGGCGTAATGACGTGAGCTAAGCGAACAACTGACAGCGCCGCTAGGCGCAATGACGGCCGCGCAGCGGCCAAATGACAAGCGCCGCCAGGCGCAATGACATGAGCAAAGCGAGTAATTGACGGCCGCGCAGCGGCCAAATGACAAGCGCCGCCAGGCGCAATGACATGAGCAAAGCGAGTAATTGACGGCCGCGCAGCGGCCAAATGACAAGTGCCGCCAGGCGCAATGACATGAGCGAAGCGAGTAATTGACGGCCGCGCATCGGCCAAATGACAAGCGCCGCCAGGCGCAATGACATGAGCGAAGCGAGTAATTGACGGCCGCACAGCGGCCATAAATGTATGAGAAAATTAAACGAACATAGAGCGATTCAGCTAGCTTTCACCGCCGCGGGGCATCTGCACCGCATTGTGACGTGGGGGTTGGGGTTGTGTGCGTCCGTTGCCGGGCGACTGTTTGGGCGACTGGGGTGGTCAGCACGGCTGGCGTTGCTCTGTGCGGTGCTGGGTGGAATTTTGGGGTGGTGTTCGGTGCTGGGCATTGATGCATACATGACCTGGGCTGATTTTCTGCCTCCTCAGGTGGCATTTTTGGAGCAGAGTGGCCTGATAGCGTCGGCGCGGTCATTCTCAGCTGTTCTTGTGGTGACGGCTTGTGTCTTGTTATTGAGCGGGCTGCTGGCTTTCTGGCGCCACCGTATCACCTACCACATTCTCAAGGTTGCCGCGGCGGGCTTTGTTGTGGCGTGGGTGTGGGGGCTGCGGCTTATGGTCATGCTGCCATCTGCGATGTTTCTCTCAGATGACAAGGTTCTCTCCAAGGATCTACGCAACTATCTGTGGGTCTACAGCACGTGGGGTTGGCTACCCTTCTTCTTGTTGGGTCTGCTATTTTTGCTATGTCTTTGTATGAATGATGTAACCCGCTATTATGGTGGCAGGGCGCAGGAAGGGCTGTTGCTGGGCGATCGTGTTCTGCGTAATCTACGCAAGCATGGCGAGGAACCGCAATTTCGCGTGGCGAGCTACTGGTCAACCTTCGTGCATCTCTTTGTGCTCTTCGTGGTCCCGTTTCTGCTGGGGCGCGGCTGCATGCAAAAACCGTATGGAATTCCCAAGGGAACGGGCACGCCCGTGGTACAGATGGTCAAGGTCAAGCGGGTCAAACCAAAGCCGAAGGAACGCTACGTCTTCAACCCCAACAGTGCGATCAGCTACTACGTACCTGACATCGATGACAGCGAGATCCGCGAAGAGGTTGAAGAGGAAACTCTGGATACCTACGAGGCCTCCACAATTGCATCCGGCATCGGACAGGGTGGTCCCGGCAAGGGAGGGTGGCCCTATGGCATGGAGAATGCAAAGGTCCGCTTTATACGTCTGCGCTACGCCGGAGGCGACTGGGATCAGCAGATGGGCAAAGGGGCTGACTACAATTTCCTACTCAAATTTCATGAGTTGACCGGCTTCAATGTGGCGGCCGATACCGAGGCGGTCCGGGTCTCCGACCTGAAGCGTTTCCCCAAGCATTATGCGCCGCCGTTTGTCTATCTGACGGGGCAGGGCAATATTTCGGTGAGTGCCCGTGATGTGAAGACCCTGCGTTGGTATCTGCAGGAGGAGGGCGGCATGATCTTCGCGGATAATGGCGGTGGAAATTTCAACAGTACCTTTCGTGCTCTCATGCGGCGTGTAATGCCAGATAACGACTGGGTTGATATTGCCAACGACGACGTGATCTATCGCCAACCCTATCGGTTTCCCAATGGTGCGCCCCCCCTCTGGCATCACTCCGGTACACGCGCCCTCGGCATGAAGCATCAGGGACGCTGGGTCGTTTTCTACCACCAGGGCGATATCAACGATGCCTGGCAGACCGGTGGCTCAGGTGCCTCGGCCTCGTTGCAGACCCAAGCTTTCAAACTCGGCGTGAATGTGGTTAACTACGCATTCGGGCAGTACATGGGAATTCATCATGGTCAGTAAACCCAACAATAACTGGGGTGTGCTACGTTAGTGCACTTCAACCAATAAACCCACAAAAGGAGAGACTTATGAGAGTAGTAAATTCGTTGTTTGCATTTATGATTGTATTTTTGATGACGGCTTCGGCGGTCATGGCGGAGGTGACTCTGCCTGTCGTTATCGCAAGTGACATGGTGTTGCAGCGTGAGTGCGCTGCTCCGATCTGGGGCTGGGCGAATCCGGGCGAGAAGGTCACGGTTGCTTTCGCGGGCCAGACCAAGACGGCTACAGCCGGTAAGGCCGGTGATTGGAAGGTCAAACTCGACCCCATGCCGGCCAGCGCAGAACCACGAGAGCTCAAGGTTAACCATCTGACGCTCAAGAATATTCTGGTCGGCGACATCTGGATCTGCAGTGGCCAGTCCAACATGGAATATGGCTACCGGGGCGATGGCAAGAAGACCCAGAGTGACATGGTCCGGATGTTCCGCGTTCCCACGCACATTCAGGCCGGCTTTGCTCAGGACGACACCGAGGGCAGCTGGGCCAGTTTTGGCGATGGCAACAGTCGTGGATTCTCCGGCGTGGGCCTCTTCTTCGGCTGCAAACTCCAGAAAGATCTGGAGATTCCCATTGGTCTTATCGACACCTCATGGGGCGGCACGAGGATTGAGCCGTGGATCGCCGATGAGGGCTATGCTCTGATCGGTAAGCCGATCAAGAAACCGGATATGACCGCCATCCGGAAGCAGCAGCAGCAAATCATCACAGATGTGGAAAAATGGACGGCCAAAGCCAAACAACGGGCCGACATTGGTAAAATCACGCCATTTAAGGCGAGCACCAAGCTTGGGGGTAAGGCGCCCAATGGCATCTACAATGCCATGGTCGCTCCTCTCGCACCTTTCGGTGTTAAGGGCGCAATCTGGTACCAGGGCGAGAGCAACCGCGGATCTGCCTACCCCGACTACTTCAACAAGCTGCAGGCTTTGATTGGTGGCTGGAGCAAGGTCTTTGATGCACCCCAGTTCCCGTTTTATATCGTTCAGATCGCACCGTTTACCTACGGCGGCAAGGACCACACCGTTTTGTGCAATAACATCTGGGCGGCCGAATACCGGGCTGCGAAAGAGATCGAAAACTGCGGCGTGATTCCGACGCACGACACGATCAACGGGAACATTAAAGATATCCATCCCAGCGACAAGAAGCCCGTCGGCGAGCGGCTTGCAGCCATGGCGCTCAACAAGAGCTATGGCAAAGATGTCATCTGCTCCGGCCCCGTCTTCAAGAGTGCCGCACTCAAGAATGGCAAGGTTGAAGTGGCCTTCGACAAGATCGACCAGGGTCTGGAGACCGCCGACGGCCAAGCCCCGACCTGGTTTGAACTCTCCACCGACGGCAAGACTTTCGTGGCTGCCGAAGCCGTCATTAAGGACAGCACCGTCATCGTCAGTTCAGCCAAAGTCAAGACGCCGAAGTTCGTCCGCATGGGCTGGTCCGAGATCGCGATTCCAACGCTCCGCGATAAGAACGGCTGGCCCGTCTTTCAGTTCTCCGCCATGCCTGTACAGTAGATCACGCGCGGGGGGTAATGGGGTGGAACTTAAGCGTTTCCCCCCGTACTCGTACACGTACTCCTTCGACTATTTTCGCTTAAGTTCCATCCCATTACGCGCGGGGCCAGTCTTCCCTAAGGGCCCACGCGAAAATAACTTCACATGACATATCGTTTCAAACGAGTTGACGCAATTTCCACTAACAATAATTCTTAAGAGGAGAATATGATGAAAAGACGTAAATTCCTGCAAACATCAGTTATTGCCGCCAGCGCTGGTGCTTTTGTCGCGCCCAGGTTCAGCATTGGTAAACCAGGCCCTTCGGCCAACAGCAAGCTCAACATCGCCATGGTCGGTAACGGCGGAATCGCCCAGATGGCGTACCGCGGCGTTGGTAAAGAGAATATTGTCGCTGTTTGCGATATTGACGAGAATGCGATGAAACGCAGCGACGCCAAGAAATTCACCGACTACCGCAAAATGTTCGACAAGATGGGCAAAGAGATCGACGGGGTCTGCATTAATACCCCTGATCACACCCATTTCGGTGCAACCATTGAAGCGATGCAGCGCGGGATCCATGTATGCACCCAGAAACCGCTGACACACGATATGTGGCAGTCGCGCACGCTGCTGAAGGCCGCGGCGAAGTATCCCAAAGTCCTCACTAACATGGGCAATCAGGGCCACACCTACAACGGTATTCGCGATATGGCTGAACTCTACCAGCACGGTATTCTCGGTGATGTCTCTGAGATTCACTGCGGTATTCCCAGTCCAAACTTTGGTAGGACCTATTTCGCCAAGGTCCCCAAATCATTGCCATTTCCCGATCAAAAGGTTCCAGATCACATCAAATGGGAGCTGTGGCTTGGCTCGGCTCCCAAAGCCGCCTACAACAGTGAGTATCACCCCAGGAAGTGGCGCACTTTCTGGGATTATGGTACGGGCATGCTCGGCGACTGGTTCTGTCATATCGGCGATGGTCCGGTATGGGTCTTGGATCTGTACGATGCGGTGAGTTGCGAACGGATCGAATGCCAAGAAAACATCAAGGGCGTCATTCCGAAGAGTACTGTCATCAAGTGGGAGTTCGCCCAGCGCGGTGATAAGAAACCCTGCACCATGTACTGGTACGATGGCAAGAATAACGGCGGGTCTGCGATTAAGAGGCCCGCGGACTGGTCATACGAAGGCAAATGGGAAAGTGGCTCATTCTGGTTCGGCAGCAAGCAGAACGCCTACCTGGATGAGCGATCAAATAACCCGCGTCTCTCAGACAAGACCGCGATGCTGGAATACAAGGCGCTCAAGAAAGCCGGCAAGGTTCCAGAGAAGTACCCCCGCGTAAAGGGCGGAAGCCCTCACAAAGAATGGGTCGCAGCCATCAAAGGTGGCCCCAAACCCGGCGCTAGCTTCGAATACTCCGCTCGCCTGACAGAAACATGCCTGCTGGGCGTAATGGCAGAACGCTTCGGCGGAAAGATCGAGTGGGACGCAAAGAACCTGAAAGTAACCAACCGCAAGGAACTAAACGAGTTCGTCAAAGAACCCGTCCGCAACGGCTGGGAGGACTACGGAGTCGACCTCTGGACATAGTTCAGATCATTTTGGGTCATCGCGGTAATGGTAAGATGCGGATATTTTCCGAAGCCAGTGACCCCGAAAGGGTAACAAACCTGGCCTACCCCTTCATCAGGGGTTGAAGGACCGCTTCGTCCGTGACACCAGCGGTGGCGGCGAACTCGGGCCAGCGACGGACGGCATCAATCACGCATTCCAATTCCTGTTTTGCCGTTCCGATCCCGAATTGCTCTGCGACATCCAGTAAATCTCTGGATGTAATCGTGGAGTATTTTCCATTCACCGCCATCACCCTGCGGTTGGCCCATTCGTCCCATTCGCCCATGCACGTGTAGGCGTATGTCAGGTCATAGGCTGGGGCGAGTTCCCATTGTCCGCCCTGTTTCATAAGGAACGAGAGGTTCTTGCTGTGGTCATCGCAGTTTCTGGCCAATACGTTGAACGCCATGCGCCTAAAAACCTCTTCACGTGTGGAATAGTCCATCCCAAGCTGGTTGACGGTCTGAAAGAGTTGATGATAACTATGGCTTGCACGTTGATGGAGGGAGAGATGGGCTATGGAGCAGAGCGTCTGAACATGATGCTTGGCGTTGCCGTCACGGTCAAAACGGCGGGTCATGAAATGGGCGCGCCCGTCATGACAAAACAGGTCGCACTCCATCATCCTGATCCCTGCTGCGACCGCCATCTTGTGGTAAGCGAACTCGACACGTCCTGAATCCTGCGCAGCGTTGGGCATCTCCCCGACCCCGTCAAATTTGATGATCCAGTGCTCGAAGCCCTCCGACAGGTTAAATTGACCGGAACAGATCTCACGCGTCTGTCTGTTCCACCCGATTACAGCTTTTGCCCGGGCCCCGCCGGCGGAGGTGCCGACCTGCATCAACTGATGCAGCGCGACATCCATGCGCGAATTATCGCCTAAATTGCCGCGTACAGCCCTTCTGGTGCTTTCCACCAGTGCGGAAAGCTCAATCGCTGTAGGTTTTATCTCTTCTGGTCCCACCACTGGCTTGAATTCGAGCGCTCCGATGCCCCGTTTCCCCGTGTAGGCCAGTCGGTCCATCACGGTGATCCGGCTCCGCTCTATTCCTTGCTCAGCCATCCAGGCGTCAACTAGAATATTGCCAAACGAATCCGGTAGCGCATCGGCCAGAAGTGCCGGGAGGCGATGATAGGTCTCCTCCGGAAGATTTGGGAAGATAAACGGCTCGGTCGCCTGCCGGAGCGGCATAAACAGGGGAGCCAGTTCTATTCCTTTGCGAACGAACTCCAGATCATATTCAAACGCATAAAATCCTGTCCGCGGATCCAGCGCAACCGCCCCCACGCGATACCCCCATATGCAGACCTCAATAAGGTCGACCGGCTTATACATGAGGCACCTCTCTTCTACTTCCTGTTGCTCGGAGACGCTTCTTCTTCCTGGTCAGCATTTGCATCGGACTTATACTGACCTTGGGTCCCAGGGACTCGATCCACTCTGTCCGACCCAATGTGCGCAACACCCGGAGCAAGGAGACGACCGTGGCCCCTCTCCCATTTTCCAAGTTCAGTAAAGCTTTCATCGAAACGCCACTCTGCGCCGCAAGCACGGCCTGCGTGATGTTGTCCCTCAGGCGCAACTCCCTGATCTGCTCGCCCAAAACCTTCATCAGCTCTTCAATTTTAATATCCATAAAATACCTTTTTAGCACTATTGAATTTATATATATTACATAATATATCTAAAAAGGTCTATTATTAATTTTAAATATGCCGTGTTGTTTATGTTGGTGATACACAGCAATTCCTTAATCTTAACGATGAAGAAAGTCCCGCATTGGGGTCGTGTATTAACATGTGACAATTGCAAAATTGTCTATTGCTCCATGGTAACATATTTGTTATGTTGTGTTTATGAATTGGGTCATTCAATATTATAACCCCAGGTTACAAGACGAGGTTCTTGGATTGCATACTTTCATTAAGAAATCTCAAAAGATACCTGAAAAAGAATTGAAGATAGCCTTTTCTCGGCTGAAGGAAATTAAAAATGAATCATAATGAATTAAAGAAACGGGCGTTGAAAAACAGTGCGGTTAAGGACCAGTATGATTCTCTTTAACCTGAATTATCTTTACTTCTGGAAATTTTGAAGGCCCATCACATAAAAGGACTTTCTCAAGCGGAGGTTGCTAAACGCATGGGGACAAAATCGCCAGCGGTAACAAGGTTTGAGTCGTCGTTGACCAGTGGCAAACACTCCCCATCAATATCAACCGTGAAGAAATACGCCAAGGCCTTAGACTGCCGCCTTGAAATTCGGTTAGTGCAGAACTGAGTTTCTGAACTCGAAAAAAGGTGGGTAGCTTTTGTTCAAATAGTTAAACATCCAAAGTAGGTCCACCGCTTCCGTCTGCGCACTTCGCGACTACGCCGTGACAAGACGAGGTGGATGCCCCGCGTGATTGCTATGCAACAGGCGCAAAAGCTTACTACTTGTCCTTTTGTGCAAGCAATTCAGAGACAGTGACAAACTTTAGTCCTTTGGCTTTAAGGAGCTTTATTATTTCGCTTGAAAAAATTCCACCGCTTGATGCTTGACGTATGACGTAACATGTAATACCCTTGAATGATGATTAAGTCATTTAAAAGCAAAGAGGCAGAAAAGCTTTTCAATGACTATGCTGTAAAACGATTTAACAGTATTTTACGATCAGCTCGAATGAAACTTGAAATACTTAATGCCGCGGTTGCTCTTGATAACTTAAGAGTTCCTCCGGGGAACCGCTTAGAGTCTCTGAGAGGAGATCGAAAAGGACAACACAGTATTCGAATTAATTCACTGCAGGTACCGGGGTCGTAGTTCGACATTGGACATCGGTGCTTGAATAAGCCACTGTATGTTGTTACATTACTCACATGCCGAGACAGTTAAGACATCATATTCCGGGCGGGTGGTATCATATCACGACTCGAGGACTGGGCCGCCGTACAATATTTAAGAACGACTGAGATCATGAGCATTTCATTGATCTGCTGGCAGGGATGGTTGAACGATATAATATTATACTGCATTCCCACGTTGAGCTCGACCACCTTTTGCTCGAATCGCCAGAGGGGAATGTGAGTCGGGCGATGCAGTGGCTTAACACAAGTTACAGTGTCTGGTTCAATGTTAAGTATGATTATGTCGGTGCGCTTTTCCAGGACAGGTTTAAGAGTATACCGGTTGATTGTGAGGGGTCCTGGGCGTTTGAGTGCGCGATGTATATTCACCTCAATCCAGTAAGGATAAAGGCTTTAGGGCTCGGTAAAGACGATAGATCCCGAGAAAAGGCCGGAATGCTGCCTGAAGCGCCAAAGCCTGAGCTGGTTCTTAAGCGTCTTGAGACGCTCAGAAAGCACCGTTGGAGTTCCTATCCAGCCTATGCTGGATATGTTGAGAAACCTGAATGGCTGCATTGTGACGAACTTTGGCGAAGGGGCTGTGTCCATAAAGAGGATAACCCGGTAAAGGAGTACAGGGAGTGGCTTGAGGATTATCTGAAGCAGGGGGTTGAAGAGAAGAGGTTTTCAAAAATGACAGCTTCTGTCGCTATCGGAAGTGTGGCCTTCATTGCAAAGCTGCGGAAGGAAATTCTGCAGGACAGCGGAACAAAATCAAACAGAAGAATATGGAAGCGCCTTCTGTCGTTTGAGGAGGTTGTCAGGGTTGTTGAAAATGTCAAAGGAGAATCCTGGGATGACTTCAGAGAGAGGAGAGGGGATTCTGGACGCGACATTGTGTTGTCAATTGCCCGCTCCTCCTGCGGGTTGACTTTGCGTGAACTTGGAAAAAGAGCTGATATGTCGCTTGATGCGGTCAGCAAGGCGGCTTCCCGCGTGAACAGACGAATGGCTGTTGATAAAGAGCTGAAGAAGTTGTATGATTTATCAGTATTAAAGCTGGAGGAGACGGTGCGGAAATGACCCGATGTCCAATGTCGAACTACGACCCCGATACCAGTATTGAATTCGTCCAAGATTATTTCCGTGCTTTTGCACCGTACGCCGGCCGCATCTCCTCATTCAGCTTGCGATCAAACTCTTTTGCGAGTTTCGTGAGTGACGCGACCACCTCCGGATTCTCTTTCGCCACATTCTTCGTCTCACCAATGTCATCGTTCAAATCGTAGAGCCACGGCAGCACCGTCGTCGGCTTCATCGCCAACAGCGCTTCGGCCGGCAATTTGCCGGCCCAACGCTCGCTCGGCGCGCGAACATGCAACTTCCACTTCCCCTGACGCACCGCCGAAAGCTGGCTATCTCGGACATAATAGAAAAAAGCATCGTACTCAGAGCGCGCGTCAGGGTTGCCGGTGAGCAGGGGCCAAATGTTCTTTCCGTCGATCTTGCGATCCGTAGGTGCCTCTGCCCCGGCCAATGGAGCCATCGTTGGCAACATGTCCATGATTGTCGCGAACTCTTTGCTCACCGCGCCAGCCGGAATTAACTTGGGCCAGCGTACCACGAACGGCACGCGAAAGCCTCCCTCCCAGCTGCTGCCTTTGCCTCCGTGCAGTGGCTGCGCCGCCACGTCAGCCTGTCCATTGTCCGACGTGAAAACCACCAGCGTCTTTTCGTCCAATCCGAGTTCCTTGATCGTCTTGAGAATCTCGCCGCAACTCCAATCGATCTCCTGGATCATGTCGCCCCGCAGTCCCTGCTTGGATGTTCCGCGAAACTTCTTGGATGCATAAAATGGAATGTGAGGTGCGCTGTGTGGCAAATAGAGAAAGAACGGCTTGTCCTTCGACTCGTGGATGAACTTAATTGCCTCTTCGGTATAGCGCACCGTCAACTGATCCCGGTCGACTTTCTTGTTCTCAGCAATCAATTCGTTGTTGCGATACAACTCTGACATGCCATGATTTGGCCCGGGCATCCCGAAGAAATAGTCGAATCCTTGCGCTAGCGGCAGGACTGCTTCTTGTTCGCCTAAGTGCCACTTTCCAATGCATGCCGTAGCGTAGCCCTGCGCCTTGAGTAACTCGGCCAGCGTAATCTCGCTCGGATTAAGCCCGCTCTTTGTCTTGGGATATAGCACCGCATTATGCAGCCCCACTCGCTTGGGATAGCACCCAGTCAGGAACGCCGCTCGCGTCGGAGTACACACACACGCAGCCGCATAAAAATCGGTGAACTTCATTCCTTCCATTGCCATCTTGTCGATATGTGGCGTACTAATCTCTTTCGAGCCGTAGCAACTCAAGTCCGCATAGCCCAGGTCATCGGCCAAGATGAACACAATGTTGGGCTTGTCCTGAGCCGCTTTAACCACGCCACACATACACACTAAAGCCAGCGTCAGTCCAGTAGTAATAGGGTTCCTCATAGCGTTTTCTCCTTCTGTTTGTGCTATCTGTTATTTGTCAATTCATTAGCATCCCAGAGGGATGAACTGAAATATTCCAGTTTTTTTAATTGGTACTAATCATCAGAGTATTGACCATTGCGATCCTTACTTCTTGGTTTCGAATGCTAGTGCAGGCAGTCCGTCTTTGTTGAACAGGTTCGCCCAAGGACATCTTCCCGCCCAGGCGTATCTCGCAACCATCGGTTTTGCAACTTTCTTACATGACAGCACCACGGTATTTCCGTCGATCTTCGCGTCGGCCCAATTGAACACACCATCGTCACCGGCGAGTTGAAATCCCTGCAACTTCTCGCCGCCTTTGAACGCCAGCCCTTTGCCTATGTGCTTGTAGCTTATTCGGATCGTGGTGCCTTCGATCTTATGAGAATCGTAGATTGGACCGTAGATTTCGATATCCTTTTTATATACAGCTCCGAGTGCAACTCGGCAGGCTCTCATACCGTAACCCGACTTGTTGCTTGGGTGCGTGAAATGGCCCAGGTCGCTGCTGGTGGCCATGAACGTGTTGGGGTGCTGCATGATGCTGATGTGAAGTTCACGATATTTTCCCGATCCGCCCCTTATTTTTTGGGACAGGTCGGTTGTAAAGTCGCTGGCCTGGCTGGTCACGGGATCACTCTTATCCCAAGCACATCCGCCGCCGCTTGGCTTTTGGACGTAGATGAAGGGAAAATCTTCGCCCCATATTTTGCGCCATCCTTTGATCAGTGCCCCCATGGCGGTGAACTGATCGACTCCGGCGATATTCGTTCCAGCTTCACCCTGGTCCCAGAGCACTCCGCGAATTGCGTAGGGGGGCACCAGCCCTAATCGCCTGATGAATTGATCGCCGCTGGCCTCCGATTTAACCGGAGCCCGCGGTTTGTTGGGCAGCTTGGTTCCAGCGAGTTTAGCCGCTTTAACGCGGGCTTTCCACTTGCCGTTTTTATCGGCTTTGGCGGTTTTGGTTTGTCCGGCAAAGTTCACGACTACTTCTTCGCCTGGGTCGGCGGTTCCCCAGACCGGCGTGTTCACTCCGCGCTGCAAGACCATGTTGTTGCTGAACATCGGGGAGGGCGTTACTTCGGAGCGGAGCACCAACGGTGCTGCCAGCATGGTGATAACGTACAGGTAAATTGTAAGACTCTTCATAATATTATTCCTTGTTGAATATTGGTTTGCGGGCAGATTCCGCATTAGAAAAAGATACGCTCAATAATGGCTACCGCTGGACGGAGGGGCTTCCACTGGACGCGTGTCGACGTTCGCTGTGGGCGGATTGGGAAACTCCGCGTCCACGGCATCCTGCTGCATGCCCTGCGCCAACTTGAACGCTTCGATATCCACTTTCGACTTGATCAACTCCGGGGCATTATAGGTATCGGTAAATGTATCGTAGTAAGCCGGATCTTCGTAGGGCAGGACAAACGCCTTGTGGACATCTCCCTGTTCGTCAAGATAAGCAAAATAGGGTAAGGCGCTGATCCCGTCTCGGCGGTTGCTAACGAAGCTGAACCAACGACCGTTGGACGACCAGCGTGGATAGCTCTCTGAGCCATCGCTACTAGCGCTATCCAGGCGGCGGTGCTCTTTCGTCTCAATATCCAACAGATAGAGATCTGAACTATTCTGGTGAATCGGATAGGTCGTATGATCGGCCAAAATATGCAGTACATACTTGCCGCAGGGCGACGGACGGGGGAACGAACAAGACGTGCCCAGCTCAGAGTAAGCCTTAACCGTCTCGGGCTTTCCCCAGCTCCCGGTTTTGACATCGTGGGCAATCCGCATGAGATCAGATTTGAACAGGGTCAGGTCCGCCCCGGTCCGCCATCTTCGCGTGGGATGTCGCACGTAATAGATATGACGCCCATCGGCAGACCAGCAGGGGTGGGTCTCTATATGGGTCCCTCCAAATACCTCGGCGGTAGTGTTAATGGTGTTCTCCTTAACACTGTACACCACCATATCTCCCCGCTTTTCTATGGACTCAAAATCCTGCCGCCCATCCGTAATTGGCCAGAAACTGTGGAACATATTCAAGGTTGCCGCAATGTGGTCGCCATCCGGATGCCAGGAGGCGTAGGCCAACGGCCGAAACATGGGATCCTGCTTGGTATTGATTCTCCTCACCCTGCCGTCGGTCACCACCGTCATACCGGCAAATTTTCCCCGCGACTGTATAATGAACTTGTTGGGATTGTTCTGATGAAAGGTGTGGCAGTTGAAACAGGAAAATGTCCCATCGCGCAAGGTCAGCAGGGCCGAGGTCTCGAACGACTCTAAATCCCGTTGAAAAATGCCTTTAATAGTGGAAAAAGCCCGGTTGGGCACAAGCCGCCGATAGACAAGGTAGGAGTCAATAGGTTCTCTGGCCACATGATTGCTCACCCGCTGAAACTGCGCCCAGCGACCGTCCTCCCCCTTGACGTAGATATCGTAGTCGATTGTCTTGCCCTGCGCCGCATTCAACAGCGCCCGCCACTTACGCGCGGGAATACGACAGGTGCCCTCGGAACAACGAATATCGATATCCCGCTCCTGACCAGAGGAGATTCGAACCAGATAATCACTCCCCGGCTCCTTGATGCGAAAATTCAATGGCGCAATGTTAGGTGGAATGGTAATCGACGTGTAGTCAGGATCCAGGCGCGGAGCAACGTCCACCGTATGCGCAGAACTGACGTTGGGAATGCGTCCGCATGACGCCGTCAACAGTATGACCATCAAAAGCCCCACGAGGGCTGCAAGTCGTTTCATTTAGGTAACACTCCTTTCTCGGCATCGGCATCGAACGTCTTCGCCCGCGCCAGATCGCTCTGGATATCCTTGTTTGACGGTTGGAACCGTAGCGCCTGTTGCAAATGCACGATTGCGCTGTTCACTGAACCAGCCGCCAGCAGTTCGTTGCCGACACGCTGATAAACTGACGCGTCGGTGAAGGCCGGCAGATTGTTGCCAAAGAAATAGGAAAGATAGCTACCGCCCTGAGCCATGTGCGTTGTCGTGGGGCTGGACATCTGCTGCATCGTAATGAAAAATCGCGTACGGACCCCCGGGTTGAAGATGAATCCCTGCAGATCCGTGGCCTCGTGAGTGGCCCCCTCACGCAGAAGAAGCGCTTCCTGGAGATGTATCGGCAGACGCGAATAACCGACAGCCCTGAGCTGACCGATATTCTCCGTCAGTGAATTGATGGCCGCCTTGTCCAGGAGTCGCCATGCAATCAGATACTCCAGCGCCATACGATTAGGCGGTACGCTGATGACAATTTCCTGGAATGGTATCCACTCACCCATGGCCATAAAAAAACCAATCGTGGGTTTTCGAGCCCGTGCTTCAGCAAAATACTCATCCGCTTGCCCTCTGTCAGAGAGGATACCCTTGTAATGGCGGGCAAAACCCCGAAATGGCACCGTTTTTTCGAGTAGAACCAAATATTTTCGCGCGGCGGGGTAGTTACCGTTGATCATATGACATTCGGCCATCCGTTTGAACGCACGACAGGACAAACCAACCTTGGTGGTTTGGTCATAGGCCGCTCGATAAGCCATGGCTACGTGGCCTACGGCAAAAAAGAGGTCGCTATTGTACATGGCGAATATCGTGTCGTCGGCCAGAGCACTATATGAAACCTTGGCCTGCGGTCTGCGAAACACCAGCCCCCGTGTTCCCCAGCCTTGCGAGTAATGAAACATCTCATCCAGGAGCCGGCCCTTTTCAGCCAATGCACGGTTTACAAAAAACTGCACCAGCTGGTGTCGCGACCGTTCCTCTCCCGCCCGCACAAGAATCCCGTCCCAATCCTGGGCGTCGTACATCTGAACGTAGTCGGCCAGCGCTTCGGCTTTCGGATTATAACGATCGATCACCAGAAAGAAGCCCACGGAGACAACCACACACATGCAGGCACCAAGCGCAATCCCACGAATATCGCTGCCGTTGGGACGATTCAATAGAAAGCGGTCAGCTACGCGGACCAGCAGGGGCCAGAACGGAACCATCAACATAACAAAGCCGAAAACGATCATGGTGCGCCGATGTGTTCCGGCATCCACCAGCACATTGAATCCATTAACACCAAAGGCACTCTCAAGCGAAATGGCAAAGAACCAGCGCCAGGCCACAAAGACCATCCCCAGCGCGAACAGCGGATACAGGATTTTGAATACCAGGCCTGAAAGTAATTTGGTATCCACCCATTCGGTCAAGGTAACCCAAACGACGAACAGCCAGACATAACCACCCGCAACAACATATACCACCGGCGTCAGTATTACCGCGTACCCCTTCCGCATCGGACCCGCCGGAAGCCAAAGGTAACCGCAGAACACCGCACAGACAACGGCTAGCCCCACAGCATCTGCCATAACACGCAACGAAAGGGTGTGAAGCAGAAGCAAAAGCAGGCAAGGCACAAACGTTCCGACAAAATAGAACTGACATCCCCGCCGCGCCAGCATTAGATGCAGCATCCCACCAAATAGCGACATGCCGGCTGCAACAGCAAGTGGACCCTGCCACGTGGTGTGGGCAAACTGCCCTAAAAAGTGACCCACCCAATAGATCAAACCACCCGGATGTCCGCTGAACTCGCTCAAGAATTCCCGACCGAAAAGGAAGAAGCAGCATGGCGTGTCCCGCTCCATGACAAACTCATAATAGAACGCAAAACGGAACAGGATAAAGGTCAACAGCGGCAGAAGCAGAAGCCCCACATACTGCGTCACTCGTTGCCTCAGCCCAACGCCCGCAGGACCGCCAGACACTATTTTAGCGGAAGAAGTCACTCAAATCCTTTATTTCCGAGCAGACCCCTAAGGGCCCACGCGGCAGATAAATCCGTTTTGTTGTAAGATGTCCTCACACCCGGAGCGAAGATTCACATGCTGTGCGTCTGGTGCTCCGGGACAAAGGAAAAACCACGGTTAAAACTAACATACCCATTGATAAATGTCAGGCACTTTTGGCTCTTAACAGATTTTTATGGAAATCGTCTAAGTTAAACACCTGAATGACACGAACGGTAGGTCCACCGCTTCCGTCTGCGCGCTTCGAGACTACGCCGTGATAAGATGAGGTGGATCATGCAAAGGACAGGCAAACGGAGCATCCAGCTCGTAGTGCTGGACGTACTGGACGTACTGAAAAAAATGCTTATCTGTGTGCCATTCAGGAGTAGTAAATTAAATGCGCAAAACAGCATTTTTTCTATTGTTGTTTTGTCATAATACGAGCACGTTAAGCAGTCGGCGTGTTTCCGGGCTTGACTTACCTATCCTCCCTTCCTTATAAAAGTGAGCGATAAATTTCAGACACGGAATGTTTCCGGGAAAGTGCTGAGGCAAATTTTAACCGCAACCCAAATAAGTTAACCTTGAAAGAAGATGAAAGAATATCTTATGAAATTGATCAATCGGTGGCAAATTGTAAACATGTGTATGATGGTGGCTTTTACGGCGGGGGTGTCGCTGGCGGGGGAACTGGCGCCGAAGGTGCGCGCGGCGTTGCATGAGGTCCGCGGTACGCGGGCGGGGCTGTACGATACGTTCGAGTCGAGTGTTCTGGGCAAGACCGCTACGCCATCCGAGATGGCGGCAACGCAGCACGACTGGCGCGCTCTCTACTCTCAGCCAGCCACGGAGCTTCCGGCGACCGAGCGCAAGTCCCTCGCGGCCAGATATGGACGGGTCGCGGTGTTGGGACGTCCGCGGACGGGACGCGCATTTCCGCTGGGGATCATCGGTGCCCAGGCGATCGATGTGCAGGAACGGCCGGAGCTGACCGTCACGGAGGTCTCGCCCGATACCCCCGCCGCGGGAGAGCTTGAGATTGATGATGTCATCTTCGGGGTCAATGGACGCGTCTTCCCGGAGTGGGAGGATCCGCGTGTGCCGATGGGCTATGCGATCGCCGCCGACCAGACCAAGGCCCATGGTGGCCAGCTGACACTCCAAGTTGGCTGGGTCGGCAAGGTAATCGATGTGACGATCAAGCTGCCGATTGCCGAAGCCTACGACAAAGCCAAACCCTACGATTGTGCCCGCTCCCGGAAGGTGGCCGCCGATGCAGTTGCGTACATTCTCAAAAAGGGCGACAGCACGTTTTGGACAGATCTTTTTCTGATGGGATGTGGCGACTAACGTGCGATTGCCGTGGTCCGGGATCGCCTGCGCAAGACGCCCGTGAGCGATACTGTCGGCAGCAATTGGCACGGGGGCTACAAGCTGCTCTCCCTGTGCGAGTACTATCTGCTGACTGGCGATAAGGTGGTGTTGCCGGCGATCCGTGGATACGTCCGCGGGTTGGAGAAAAATCAGATGCCAACGCTCACCATTTCATTTCAGAGCGACCCGGCCGCCTACACGGTCTGCCGCATCACGCTGCCAGCCGCGATTGGCGGCGAACTCTGGCTCAACAAGCAGTGCGTGGCAATCTTCACTAAGGCCGGGCGCGGCGGGCTTCAGACGCTGACCCTCGGAGCCAGGGCGATGGGCGCAATGCGCAAGGGCGCGAACAGATGGACACTCCGCAGCGCGGAGCTCACCAAGCCCACGGCTTTTACGATCGGCATGGGACCGGGCGGTGCTTCCGGCAAAGCCATGGAATATCATGTTCCAGATTACGGCAACAACAATCGCAATGGCTGGGGCGCCTCACCGAAGCTGTATAGCCAAGGTGTGGCATGGGCATTTGAGGGCAAGCGTCCGAGGGAGATCGCCCGCTACCTGGCCTATCCAGATGGGGGTGGTGCCCGGGCGGCATACAAGGCCTTGGCCCTTGGTGGCGACGAGGCATTCGCATTGGCCAGGCAGCTTATCACCGATACGCACGTCGGTATTCGCGTTGGCGCGTGGGATACCATCGCCGAGATGAATACGCTTAAGCTGATCGATGCCGCTACGCAAACGGAGTTGGCCACGCTGGCCGCGAAACGCATCGCAACAGAGGACCCTTCCGTCGGTCAGGCGATGGGACTCGCCGCGAGCCCGATGGCCAGCGGCGATGCCCTGGCGCAGATCCTGGTTGGCATCGCCGGAATGAAAGATCCCAAAGCGCGCCAGCTTGCGGTAGCGGTTGCTAAGAAACGGCTTATTGATCAACCCGAATTGATGGTCAAGGTGATGCAGGTTGTGATTGCCGCTAAGCTTAATCAGAGCGACATCCGGTTGCTCGGCATGGCGATGGGGTGTGTGTCAAGCGCGTCGCAGAAACCTGCGGCTCGTGCTGCGGCTCGCGCGGCGGTACGCGATATTGCCGGCGTGCTGGATGAGGTCTCGCCCGACATGCGGGGCATGTTCAGCGACGGTTTGATGCACGGTGGCTTGATGGCGATCGACCAAAATCTGGATGTCGAGCTGGAGAAGATTCCGCAGCTGGTCAGCGGGTTGATTAAGTGTGGGGTCAAGGTGCCCGACACCGATTGGACGGGCTGGGCCTTCGCGAACCTCTACTTTCGGTGCCTTAACTATCGGCTGAGCGCGGGCGCGGCCGACGAGATTCTGCGCACGTGCAAGAAGCTGTCCCAGACGATCGACACCGAGCCCAAAGAGATCGAACAACGCAAGCTGAGGGTTCAGGAGCTGACCGGGTGGGCAGGCGTGCTGAAACGGAGCGGCGATGATCCCGCTAAACTGCGGGCTGAGGCACTTAGACTTGCGGGCAGCGAGAGCCCCAACGAACGCCTGATCGCGTTGTCGATGGTCTGGCCGAGCGATGTACGCCTGGGCCCCAAGGGGAGCCGATTCCGCAGCGCCCAGGTCATGACCGACCAAGCCCGAATTCAGGACCCCAAGACGCGCCTGGCCGTGGCCTTCGAAGCGGCCAAGCATGTCGAGAGCAATACGCCGACCCACTGGCTGTTGATCTGGGGGACCGTTGACGCCCTGAAGGATCATACTCAGTTTGATATGACCCCGCTCTTAGCGGCGTTCTTCGACCGGGTGGCTTGGCGGCTGCGTGGCACCTTCATGTTCGAAGCGATTGCCCTCGCGGCTGATCTGGCCAGCGATCAGCTGGACCAGCCTATCCTCGCGCGTGGCATCTGCAAAAACTATATCACCAGCTCAGAGGGCATCTGGTACGTCGGCTGCCAGAAGAAGCTCCAGGCTTTGACCAAGGTCATTCCTGCCGCCAACGCCGATGCAATCACGCAGGCGGTCGCGGCAATCAAGAGCTGGCAGAAAGAGGGCTCCGCAGACGAGAAAAAGGCGGTACTCGTACGTGGCACCAGCGTCCAGCAGCACATTGCCGAATTGGAGGCGCTGGCTTCGTGAGTTGTAGAAGTTCTAAAGTGCGAGAGTGCTAAAGTGCTAAAGTGTCGAAGGGACACACACTTTTACACGTACTCGTACACGCGAAACGGAACGTAGTGCAGTAGGGCTGCCCCGAAGCGGGCGGCAACGGAGCCGTAAGGCGCAGAGGCAATCTCCAAAACCTAGGGTGGGGATAGCGGGAAAAGAGATTTGAGTGTACGAGTACGGAAAAAACGTTTAAGTTTCACCTCATTAGTAGGGGGCGCGCAAAACATACTTTGATTGCGGCTTCGCTTCGTTAGGTGTTGAAGATAAAGTAGGTCCGGTTTGTAACCGGACAGTCCCGATGCAATCGGGACCTACATATACACCCACCACCCGACACCCGACACTCGAGGATTTTTGCGTCCAGCAAAAATCCTCTTCCAATATTGACAGTTGACGCACCTATGCAAGGTTGGTAACCTCTTAAGCAAGTTTTTTAGGATTAATTTTTTAAGAGGAGATGATATGCAATTAAGCAGACGGGGGTTTGTAAAGAATGGTTTTTTAGCTGGTTCGGCAATGGGGTTTCCGACTATTGTTCCCAATACGGTTTTTGGAGCTGATGCACCGAGCAACCGGGTGAATGTGGCGCATATCGGTTGTGGCAGTTTAGCTAACTGGTATCACAAGAATCAGTTGAAGCGTATGAAGGATGTACGGGTAGTAGCTGTTTGTGATGCCTTCAAGAGCCGCCGGAATGCCATGGCTAAATTTTATAACGATCTATATGGCGGTGGTGATAACACTAAAATTTACGCTGATTATCGCGAGCTGCTGGCCAGCAAGGAGGTTGATGCGGTCATCATTGCTGCGCACGATAACTGGCATACGCCGATGTCGATTGCAGCGGCAAAGGCCGGCAAGGATATCTACTGTCAGAAACCGCTGGCTTTGGATCTTAGCCAGACCCCTGAGTTGCGCAAGGTCGTCAATGAAAACAAGCGTGTATTTCAGTTCGGGACGCAGTATCGTTCCGGGGCAAGGTACCGTAAGATGGTTGAGCTTGTCCGCAATGGATATATCGGGGAATTGAAACATATTGATGTATGGTGTCGCAATGTCAAGTTTGACGCAAAAAGTTATAACGTCAAGCCATACGGTTCAACTGTAGAGGTTCCTGTCCCGGATGATTTCGACTTTGATGCATGGCAGGGTTCGTCGCCTATGGCGCCATATACCGTTGACCGCTGCACCAGATGGGGCGGTTTCCATTGTCCTGAAACATCGCTGGGCTTTCTGGCCGGTTGCGGTATCCATCCGCTTGGTATAGCCCAGTGGGGTAATAAATCGGATGATACCAGCCCGATACGCTACAAAGGAACGGGCAGCGTGCCGACGGAAGGTATTTTCCGAACTCTGGAACGCTGGGATGTCATGTGTGAATATGCGAACAAGGTGACCTTGCGTATGATGGATCACGAAACGGCCCGGGATGTTATAAAAAAATCTTATCCGATCGAATGGAAAGATGGTGACGGGGTTGTCTTTCGTGGCACAAATGGCTGGATTGGAGATTTTCGTGGTTACTCTTTCTATGCCAGCAATCAGAAGCTCTGGAAACAGGAGTTTAAGCCGACAGAGGAAAGACTGGCTGTCTCGAGCGAGCACAGCCGTAACTTTATTGACTGTGTCAAGTCCAGAAAAGAGACGATTTGCCCGGTGGAGATGGGCATCCGCTGCGATACCATCGCACACATGGTCAATGTCGCCGCCCAGACCAAACGTGAAATCAACTGGGACCCCAAGAAGGAAGAGATCGTTGGCGATGCTGAAGCCGCAAAATTGATTACCCGTTCACACCGTGCTAAGTGGAAGGTCTGATAGTTGCTATTCTCTCAACGCCTGTCACAAGAAACTTGCAACAGTTAAAGTGGTTGAAATTGTTAAAAAAGTTGAAAGGGGTTAGTCGTGTGGCATGGCAGCTGAGTTGTAAGTGTGCACGCATCGCAAGATTGCAGTTTCGGTGCGGGCAAGTCCATAATTAATTGAGCATCTCCTTTTTAACCCCCTTTTAACCATTTCAACTATTTGAGCCATTAATCAGATTTTTCTAGGAAGGTATTTTTATGTCTGACTGTAATATTTCACGTAGAAATTTTGTGCGCAGTACAGCCGGTGTGATTGCAGCGACATCGGCCGCTGGCATCTCATCGGCCCTGGCCGGGGATAAGCTCAAAAAAGGTTGGAAGATGAAGCTGGCTACATCGTCGGTGATGTTTGATAAGCTTACAATTGAGCAGGTCTGCCATCGGGCGCAGCGCATCGGAGTTGATGCACTGGATATATGGGGTCCTTTTACGCATTATAAGACCGTTTGTGACCACTTGGAAGATATCAAAAATCGTCTCGGTGGTCAGGGGCTGCGCGCCTTGATGACTAAACACAACCTGGAGGTGGCTGCTTTCACATTATACAAGAATGCAACCCTCTCCCAGTACTGGGAGCTGATCCGTGACTATGGTGGCGGTAACGTTGTGCGCAGCGACAAAGCCAAGGCGAGTAGTGCGGAAGATTTGACCAAAAACATGCGGATTTTCTTTGAGAACCTGAAGCCGGAGATTGAGTTGGCCAAAAAATCAAATTCGGTTCTGGCGATTGAGAATCATTGGGGTGGTCTTTTAAATACTATTGATTCGTTCAAGGCCTTTGTAGATTTGAATCCTGATCCGAAAAGGGTGGGACTCGCTTTTGCACCATGGCACTTGCAGGGGTATAAAGATGTCACTATGCTGGATTTTCTTAAGGTAGCCGCACCGCAGATAAAATTTTTCTACGGGTGGCAGCGAGGAACTCAGAAAGATCGCTTTGGTGTTGAACAAATGCCGGGTCTCGGTCCGGTGGATTTCACTCCCTGGTTGCAGTCGCTGGCAGATGCCGACTATTCGCAGTATCTCTCAATTTTCATGCACGGTCATGGGGCGGCCGATGAGATGGAGGCCGATGTTGTAAAGTCGAAGAATTATCTGCTTAAGTGTCGCCAGCAGATAAAATCCTAATTCGGCAAAGCCGGAAATCCTAAATATTCAAGCACCCAATTACCCAAGGAACCCCGAAATACCCAAGCACCCAAAGGTGTCCCAACTAAAGGCTTTGATCTCTGTAAATCTGTAGGGCGGGGGCCGTGACCCCGCCACGCAACTTGCAAAATATTTCTTTGATCCATAAAAAACTCGGAAAAACCATAAAAATCTACGAAGAACCAAAAACAGGAGAATATTGATATGAAAACACATCGTGTGAAAACCTGGACTGCAATTTTTTGTGCGGTTCTTTCCGTGATCTGTTTTGTTAATGCAGAGGGCCTTTTGACCGTCAAGGCTCCTCTTGAACGTCAGGTCTATCAACGCAACCAGCAGAATCAGGCGCAGGTCTCTATTTCAGGGGTTATAAACGGCAAGGCCGAGATCATTGAAGCCAAAGCCGACTTGATTGCCGGGGCCGATAAGGGCAAGTCAGTTGGTTGGATGGTGATCGCTAAAGATAGCCAGATTGATAAGGGCAGGTTTGCAGGCAGTATGACCCTTGATGCAGGGGGGTGGTATGTTTTCTCTGTGCGTGCACTTCGCGGCAAAGAGGTTGTTGGCGATTCCAGGATCAGTAAGGTCGGTGTTGGCGATGTGTTCATCACTGCCGGACAATCCAACTCGGCCAACTACGGCAAACCAAGACAGGCCGCCAAGGATGATCGGGTTGTCTACTACAATGGCAAGGACTTTGTTCCGGCGCATGATCCCATTCCCGGCGGATGTGGCGGCGGCGGTAGTGTCTGGCCTATCCTGGGCGACAATCTTGTGAAATCACAACAGATTCCGGTTTGTTTCCGATCGGCATCTTTGACTTGGACTCAGGTTAAAAACTGGATGCCAGGTGTGAAGTACAGGAAGTGGCAGCTCTACGACAATCTTGTGAAATGCGTTGGCGAATTTGGCAGGGATGGAGTTCGCGCAGTCCTTTGGCATCAAGGCGAATCCGACTCGCTTGCCAAGACCCCGGCCGCGACCTATTGCGAGCGTCTGAAGAGCATAATCGATGCACTTAACAAGGATGCAGGTTACGATATTCCATGGTTTGTAGCTCAGGCCTCTTTTCATCCAGGAACAAAAGAGCCTGAAGAAAAAGAGGTGGCCAAAGGTCAACAGCTTCTTTGGGAAAAGGGAATAGCCCACAAGGGAGCGGTTACAGACGACCTCGGAAATGAGTATCGTTGTGACGGTGTACACTTCAATCAGCTGGGGCTGACAACGCACGCTGAGAGATGGTTTCAGGCATTGTCTGACTGTGAAACAAAGGCTGATTCCGATGTTGCGACAGAGCCAAAGCCCTCCAGTAGCGCAAAATCTCTCAAAGAGATGCAGGATGATTTCTTGAAGCTGAAGTTCGGCATGTTTATTCACTACAACATGGCAACCTACAAGAACACGCAGTGGGTTGCCGGCTATCCTGATCCATCTACCTTTAATCCGGGCGGCAAGGTTGATACAGATGCATGGGCGGATGCAGCCAAGGCTGCCGGCATGAAGTATGCGGTTCTGACCGCAAAGCATGTGGGCGGATTCTGCCTGTGGGACAGCAAATACACCACATATGACATCATGCATCCCGACTGCTCCTATAAGCAGGATCTAGTTGATCAGTTCGTTAAATCGTTTACCAGTCGCGGTCTGAAGGTCGGCCTCTACTACTGCTGGCGGCACCCGGGCTTTGATGCCGGTAAAAACAGCGGCAAGTACAAGGTTCTGCCGCCAGAGTGCGATCCAGCCACCCATTCGCTTGAGGAACAGATTGAGTTTCAGAAGAAGCAGGTTGCCGAACTTGTGGAGAAATATCCGCAAATATTCTATATCTGGAACGATGCCCTTGATCCCGGCATTATGTCATCTGAGGATGCCAAGAAGTTCGTGAGAGGATTGGGTCCAAATATCATTGCCAACGGCAACTGGTGGGATTGGAAGAAGAAGGGTTCTCCATATCTGGATATTGTTGTATCGGAGACGCGGCATCTGGGCAAACGTCACCTGGAAAAAAAGAGTACCGGTGAAACATGCTGGTGTCTTGAGCGTAAGTGGTTCTGCTCCGGTGATGCAAACAAGAGTGCGCCGGATCTCGTTAAGCATATGAATACAGCTAATGGCAATAATGCAAATTTCCTGCTCAATGTCGGACCGGATAAGAACGGAAAAATTGCAGAGTCCAGTCTCAAGATCCTGGCGGAGATCGGGCAGCTGTTGAGCGCGGACGGCGCGACAAACAAGAATAAGTAAGAGAACAAGGAAGTGCGCGAGTGCGAGAGTTCTAAAGTTCCAATGCAGCAGAGCTTCAATCAAACTTGCTTTGAGTGATGTGCGTGAGCGTTATTCACTTTTTGATAGGTGGTGCGATGTGCATTACTGCATTGGGGAAAAACGCTTCGCGTTGCATAAAATTTAATGAAGTAAAAAAACTCAGTGCTCTCTGTGCCTCTGTGGTAAAGATGTTGATTTTTAACTACGAATTGCGCGAATTTACGCGAATAATATTTTTCACCTCCAAGATTTTTCACCTCTAAAAACGAGCTGCTCATTAAGAAGATGACAAGGCAGAATCACTAATAATTGCCTCAAAACATCGATAGTTGACGGCTGTTGTGAATGCTGTTTTAGTTGCTTTTTATCAACAACTTATGAATGTGAGCGCCTGGGTTTCTTGTTTTTTATGACAGGAATCGAGAGAATAGCTGCTAAAGTTTGGTTGCTGGTTGCTGGTTGCTGGGGGTATGTCAGGTTCTGAGTTGTAGCGCTTCGTGAGGTAGTGCTTTGTGGGTGCCCTCGCAGAGGCGCGTAGTGTGCGGAGAGGGATAAGCCTGGGAACGCTGAGCTCCAGCTCGGCATGGAGCGGATCGGCTCTTTATCTATCAACCGACAACTAACCGAAACGCCAGCATCCACCTCGTAGCGGTGGACGTACTGGAGCGGGCAAGGTATGTCCACTGTCTATGAGGTGGATAATTTATGGTCGCACGAAATTGCTGATTGCAGAGTGGTAGTGCTTCTTATTTTTTGGGTCATCCGCTAAATCTGTGGGTAAAATATGGCGTGGCGGATCGCGGGATGTCGTTTGTTCTTGGAGCCTTTGGCGGTATTTTACGGTTGTGATGGTATAGGACTATCTTGTAACAAGATATTCTGGGCGTAGATTAAGAGAGATTTGCGTGTACGAGTAGGTGTACGAGTACGGGATCCGATGATGAGATCACTATTTGACCATGAAGGACCGTTGTCGCTTTATTGCTCACGCACGAACCGCTGCACTACAGGCGGCAACAACGCTCGATGTTCTCGCGGCGCGGCAGGTCAAGTGCACCCAGGAAGCCACCGAGGGCAGGAGCTACCTCGCCGATATCGTGCGCATGCTCGTGGCGTGGGAACGAAACCTGGAGGAAAGATGACAGGCCAGGACCGCAAACACCGTATTCGTACACCTACTCGTACACGCAAATCTCCCCGGCATAATCAGGGGCATAGGAGTCCATCCTGACCCACAGATTCTGCGGAAGACCCTATTTTTTTAATCACCCTCTCCCCATTTTTCTGTCCCTCCATTTTTTTGCCTCAATTATACGCAGCAACCATATCTACGACAAGAGGCGACAACTGGGCTGAAAAACGTACATAGAAAACAAGAATATTTTCTAAGTGGCGGTTTGTAAATTTCGACAATTGGTGTTAAAAGAGCGTAAATTTCGACGGATGTTGTTTTTTTTCGACATCCAGGAGGTATAGTGCTTCAGTATGACAATAAAACGAGCCCGACAGTCGTTGTCAAATATATCATCACCTCAAGAATTGAGAAGATCAAAGAGATCGCGTGGAGAGATGATTGTTACTCCGCAACGTAGCTCCTCATGAAAATGCTTTAGGTTGCCGGTAGTAAGGCAATCTGAGTGGGAGGCGATGGCTACCTCCAAAAATGGATTGTCATCGGGGTCGGTTAAAGAGTTTTTGAGAGGTGTTGTGCTGTAAGCCTCGGAGCAGGATTCAATAAAGTCTAGCAGTGTTTCGATCAAAACAGGATTTGTCTTGAATTTAGGTCGTTTTAAGACCTCTTCATATTCAATAAGTATTCTGGCATCAACACAGAGTGTAATCTCACCGGATATCACAAGGTTAAGGATTCGACCACATAACCCAAATGGTGTCAGTAATCCGGAGACCAGCACATTGGTATCCATTACGACTCTCATGGATTGATCCTTCTGCGGTTTTTACGGGTTAACCTGATCTCTTCATCGATATCATCCATTGAAATTTCATTTGTACTCTGCCGCAATGAACTCTTTTGTATGGATGTTACGGCCTGTGATGCTCTTGCCTGTCGCCAGGCAGTCAGCGACCTTTCAAGGTTGGATTCATTAACCGATGTCAGAACGGCCACAGGTCGGCCATTGCTGGTTATCACCATCTCCCGCTCTTCCGGAAGATCTTTCCATATCTGAGCAGATTGACCTCTCAGGTCCCGTACACTTAAAAATTTCATAATAGATCTCCTTTGTCACCTTATTGTATACACAAATGAGGTGCAGTTGCAAGAGGGAACCCTATAGCATTTGAAGAGCGCGAAACGGAGGTGGAAGCGGCTCTGCAGCTGACAATTGACCGAAATGCCTGCATCCACCTCGTACAAGCGGTGGACGTACTGGACCGAGCAAGGTATGTCCACCGCTCTGAGGTGGATGACTTATGGTTGCACGGAATTCAAGGTTGCGCTTTGAGGGTGTCCTCGCAGACGAGTGGAGGGCGCGGAGAGTTCAATCCATCATAAATCATGTTCTGAACTGCAGTTTTTAGAATCAAATCCAGTTGCGGGGGATTTGTTTATTTAATAAGGATGAAATGGCATAGATTGAGTATGTGTGCAGATTCTCGTGTGTGGAGGATGGTTGTCCGCAGAGTCGGATGCCATACGGAGCATTCTTTTCTGCAAGAAATACTCGCAGGCTTTGTAGGCTGCCGGTCGCACCAGCTTTGACTTCGACAGGTATTATTTGGTTGGAGATAGCCAGAAGATAGTCAACTTCCGCATTGCTGGAACGTGTCTCCCTGTGCCAGTAGTGGAGTTCTGCCTGCGCCCAGGGGTTGCTATATGCGATTAACTCCTGCCCCACAAAGGTTTCGGCTACTGCTCCCGCGTTGTTGATGCTGGTGGCCGGGTTTAAAAGCCAGGGTATGACATCAGCTCCCAGAGTGCGTTGCGCCAGACCAATGTCAAAAAATAGTGTTTTGAATCGGTCTGGATTAGACTCCGCTTTGAGAGGTGTGTTATTACCTGATGAGTGAGTGACGGTATGAACTATGGATGCTTTTCTCAGTAATTCGAGAGCAGGTGCGAGTTCTCTTGCTTTCCATGTGCCTGACAACGCGCTGTATTTAAATTTTTTGCCCACCAGTGCCGGTACTTCATTAAAAAGAAGATCGACATATTTTATTTGGTGCCGTTTGCTGTATTTTGTAAAATCCTGACGGTAGGCCGCAATAATGATATCAAGGGTTTTACCGCAGTGGTCAAGCTCTTGAAACTTAATCCATGTAGCGATTACTTCAGGAAGACCGCCCAGCACAAGATACTCGCCTGTTAGAATCAGGAGCTGCTCGTGAATTGCGTTGTTAATGAAAAACGGGGATTCATCAAGCAGGTATTTAGCCATGGACTGTTTGTCGCAAGCCACTAAAAACTCCAAGAATGACATGGGGTACATGTACAGGGATGCAACACGTCCTACCGGAATGCCTATGCTTTCCAGAGCAAACTCCAGAAGTGATCCCGCTGCAATAACGTGTAGTTCAGGTATTTCTTCATAAAAATATCTTAATGCTGTCACAATTGCGGGGTGCTGTTGTACTTCATCAAAGAACAGCAGAGAACGGCCAGGAATAAGGCGTTTCCCGGTTATTAAACGTAAATCTCTGAGTATTCGTTGAGGATCAAGGTTTAAACGAAATAGCTCAGCATACTCCGGGTTTTTCTCCAAGTTGATTTCAACCAGTTCCTCAAAGGAGTTTCCCAAAATGCGGATGGAGTACGTTTTGCCTACTTGACGTGCGCCTCTGATCAGCAATGCTTTGCGGTCTGCCTGTTGTTTCCATTCTTTCAAATAATGATCAATAATACGTTTCATGGTTGATATTATAATATCAAAGATGGTTCAAAAACAAGGCTGTTTTCATAAATAATGTACCAAAAACAAGGCTAATGTTATGCATATATGTACCAAAAACAAGGATGATCTGTAACCGTTTAACTAATTTCTAGCTACCCCCTCTGCGCAGAGAGAGGGAATAGCCTGGGAACGCTGAGCCCCAGCAAGTTACGCCGTAGTCCCGCGTGCGGGATGAAGGAGGGCTCGGCATGGAGCGACATGTCACGCCGTAGTCCCGCGTGCGGGACGGAGGAGGAAGCGGCTCTGTAGCTGACAATTGACCGAAATGCCTGCATACACCTCGTAGACAAGCGGTGGGTAAATTATGGCTGCACAGAATTCAAGATTGCGCTTTGTATTATTTAACTACGAAAGGCACGAAAGTGGTTGCTAAGTGATGAACCTTTTAACGCGCCACCCAACTTTAGAACCCCGCCTTGTGCATACGCGTCAACCTAAGAGGTTTGAAAATTTGGCTTAGAATGGCAAAAAAGGGCCATTTTCAGGGATAAATGAATTGTTTTGGCTTAAAGATCATCGTTAAGGTACAAAATGGGGCCAAATTTTAAAAGATAATACAAGTAAGTGCTGTCGCTATGAGACGCACCAGAGATGCGACGTAGCATGCGAAGAGCCGTACCTGTTGGTGGTGCGCCTCGTAGCGGCGGAACCTACTGCTGCGCACACCATTGAGTAACTCGGGGGGAACGAGTCCCTTAGGTTGACGCGTATGCGCAGACGCGGGACCAGCAAAGCTGGCTAACTTTAGAACTTTAGCATTCTCGCACTTTAGAACTTCTTTAATCTTGAACCATGATCATAAATAACTACTAATTATTGATTTTAAGATAGTGCTCGCTATTTTTTTTTTGAATAAAATGAACAGTAATTTGTTGGATAAGCATGTTCATTTCTTGTGTGAGAAGTGTTCAGCTTGCCATTTTTTTATAAACAAAAAATTCAAAAGGAAAAAACCATGAGAGCAGGAAAGAAGATAACTAATATATTTACCGCTATTTTTATGACAGCGGCAATTTCTTTGAGCGTAGGAGCGCAAACGGTGCTGGTTGACGAGGACTGGCAGCTCCCGCTATTTCCTAACAGTCAGATCAGAGTGAGCGGCGATTTTACCAACTGGACGTGCAACGCCGGCTTGTACTCCAACAGAGAGGATAACGATGGCTCCGTACCCGGAGACGCTACAATAACATTCCCGAATCAAGTCATCCAGCTCAACGGAGACTCCACCTATGCGGAGTATGATATATCCCACAACTGGGCTGTCACTGACACCTACTACTTGATGGTGCAGGCAAGCCCGAGCTCATGGAATGGAACCATCCAGCGCTATATCCGCCCGGATCTTCGCCAGCAGGACGGCACCGTCCTCTGGTCAACGGCAGCGGACACGACAACGGCGGTTCCGCTTTACGATAACTTCGGGGCCATGACTGACTGGCCCTCTGAATTGACGTTCTGGTTCACGATTGATGCCAGTACCTTCACCGCGGGAACAGCAGGCCAGCCGCTCCGGTTGCGGCTCGATGCTAGCGGGCAGCGTTCCCTCTACATCAACAACGTTAAGCTGACGCTGCTCCCGCTTCCTGCGGACAACATGGCTCCAACTCCTGACCCGCTGACTTGGGATGCCGTGCCGGCGGTCGTGGACTACGTGAATGCCTCGATGAAGGCTGACTCCGTCCGTGATGACCTCTACGATGTGGAGTATCTCTTCACGAATGCCGTCAAGGGAACGAGCAGTGGCTGGCAGGATGAACGGACATGGACCGAGACTGGTCTGGATTATGGCACGCTCTACACCTACCAGGTCAAGGCGCGCGATAAGTCACCCAATAATAACGAGACGGCTTGGTCGTCCTCGCAGAGCATCACCACCCCGACTCAGGACCTGACGCCCCCAAGCCCCGACCCGCTGACATGGGATGTCGTGCCGACGGTAGGGGACTACGGTTATATCACCATGACGGCTAACACGGCCAGTGATCTCTCTGGGGTGGAGTACCTCTTTACGAATACGGTCAATGGGACCAGCAGCGGATGGCAGGACAGCACGACATGGAACGATGGTGGACTGGACCATGCAACGCTCTACACCTACAAGGCTAAAGTGCGCGACAAGTCCGTCGATCAGAACGTATCGACAACCTGGTCGTCCGAGGAGAGCGCGACGACCCCGTCGGTGCCGGAGGGGACTCTCGTCATCACCCGTTTTCAGTGCCCTTTGTATAATGATGGAACGGAATTGGCGAGTGGTGCCTTTGCTGGCTGGGATTTCTGGAGTGGCCCTAAATCGAGAAGGGCGCCTTCAAACGGTTTGCCAGGAGACGATGATGTCTCAGGCGTAAACCAGGCCATCCAGTTCGAGTGGACCAACGATGAGATGCAGTACGACATTGACCACAACTGGGCCGCCAGCGACCTCTTCACTTTGACGGTGAACGCAGCCCCGCAAGACTGGAGTAAGACGCTCCAACGCTATATCCGCCCTAGCATCCGCCAGCAGAACGGCACCGTACTCTGGGCGCCGGGCGAGAACACCAATGGGCTGGAAAAGACGTCGCTCCCCAAAGACGTCAGCTTCGGAGGCTCCACCTGGCAGGCTGAGTCGGACGATCTTGAGTTTACCTTCACGATCGATGCCAGCACCTTCACAGCCGGGGCGGAAGGCCAGCCAATAGCCTTGAGAATTGATAGCAGTGGTGCACGGGGCATGTACGTGGACAACGTCTTTCTCGGCATGGCTCAGCCAGAGCCGCCAAGCGGAACGCTGATTTTGCTAAGATAGTACGTAGTTTCACAATCTAAGCGTAACCGCTCAGAAATGCCGCCGGCAATTGGATAAACCGATTGCCGGCGCTTTGTTTTTACGGCTAACGCAGCAGATCCGCAACCAAAGGAGATTTGAGTGATATGCGAAAGCTTTACTCACTCTTTAAAAAGTTGTGTGATAGTCATTACTGCGTTAGTCAACAACGCTTCGCGTTGCATAGAAGAGAATAAGGAAGTTCTAGAGTGCGAGAGTTCTAAAGTTCTAAAGCTGCTTTTAGCCGCAACCAAACTAAGCGCTTGTGATGTACGGACCCATATTCTCTAAATTTTCCGTTGTGTGTTAGCCGCCGCAGCTTTAGAAAAAAACACTGCGTGTTTTGGAAATAAGG
>Ga0307990_1000439_pt1 | contig 37336 bp, 27 predicted proteins | sample EllFjometagen129_FD_203168 | JGI IMG/M metagenome (GOLD analysis project Ga0307990, IMG submission 203168) | Marine microbial communities from Ellis Fjord, Antarctic Ocean - #129 | ecosystem: Environmental > Aquatic > Marine > Unclassified | place: Southern Ocean | collected 2014-10-08
AAATAAGGCTAAAAACAAAAACACATGTCAATAAATCCCATATAATCACAAATTCTATCCAGAACCTGCACCGGAAAGGTTATACAGGTGAGCACAAAATTGATTTTTCATCGACTTTATGGACAGAAACTATTTAGAGTTCGTCTTTAAAGTAACATATAGAAAAATATACGATTTCAGATTAACGATTTTCCCATTGGGATGCCTATGGCATAGATTTAAGATGTTGGTGATAATCAGTAAAATCTAAAATCTCCGATCGTTAATCGTCAATCTTAAATCAAAAAATCGTTGACTTTATGGACACGCACTATTTAGTATCGGTTTTTAACGTAACATTTAGAAAAATTTACGATTTCAGATTAACCCGCCTCGCTCGCCTTGCTCGCCTCGCTAGCGAAGCGAACTGGCGAAGCGGGCTGCGAAGCGGGCTGCGAAGCGGGCCGTTAGTGCAAGCAATGGTGTTGGCGAGGCAGGCTCGCCTCGCTGCGAAGCGGGTCTCTCCGCCAGCTGGCGGATTCTTCGAGGTAACAGGGCTTTGGGAGAAAGGGCTTGGGAGAAAGTGGGTGCGAAGCGCCCACTTTCTCCCAAGCCAAATAAATCCCCGGGCTTTGTCATTTCGATGCCGCACGTGCGGCAGGAGAAATCTTTCAATGCCGCACGTGCGGCAATAAATCTATTTTCATAATGTCATCTCCTTATTATGCCCAAAAATTTTGGGTGAACTCTCGAAATGACATTATGGAATAGATTTCTCCCTGCAACACACTGCTTCGCTGTGTGCCTTGGTACCAATGACATGTTTTTGCAAGCGTCTGGTTCTCAAGAGATTTCTTGCCGCACGTGCGGCATCGAAATGACAAGACCAACGCTGGAAGAGGGTGGAGGGGAATCGGGCGCTTTGCGCCCGATTCCCCTCCACCCCCTACTCAAACGGAAGCATTGTCACCTCGAGTCAAAAGACCAAATAAATTTGGCGCACATAGTAATATGACAAGTTGCAATAGATTTCTTGCCGCACGTGCGGCATCGAAAAGACAGGGCTTCACACAGGGTTGTAAGGGGAGGGGAACATCGTGCGCTCCGCGCACGATGTTCCCCTCCCCAATTACATTACAGCCCTGTCTTTTCGAAGGAGCGAAGCAGCCTGCCCCGACCCTTCGGGGACTGAGAAATCTATTTTATTATTTGCCCGCCTTGCCGCGAGGCAGGTAATCAACTTATTACGAAAACTTGCCATTGGTAAGGAGTGTAGCCCCGCACATGCGGGACCCCATTTTTTCGGGGACTGAGACCCGCTTCGCATTTAGGTTAGGCCACCAGCAGGCGGCAAGGCGGGAATCTTTTGACAATTATTTATCACCAACAACGATGAGATTATTAATTCAATACTTTCAACTAAATCCGCAGTAACACCATAAATAATAACAGTCTTTTAACAGTAATCACCCCATTTTACTCAATATTGAGTATTGACTTTTCCCTCCTTTCTGGTATAATTTTGCCGAACATTAATAATTATTGGCATGAATCATGAAATATTACACCAGCTCACCAAGCGGCAAATCCAGATTTTGACAGGGATAAAGGAAGGCCTCGACAGCAAAACCATTGCAGAAAAATTACAACTGAGCCGACATACCGTGGATACCCATCGCCGAAGAATACTGGCAAAGACAAAAAGTAAAAACATGATGGAACTTATTTATCAGGCCACCAAACTGAACATCATTTAAAACAGCGTTGAAAAACCCACCCCCGGTTATTGTTAACCTGATTAATTCACAAATTCGTTGAATTTGTGAATTAATCACCGAAGGCCGAAAATATTTATTTAAAATATTTTCGAGGGTTAATCCTCGAATTTCCTTTGGAAATTCGGCTCTGCAGGCTTTTTAGCCTACAGAGTGAAAAATTCATAAATTTTTCAGATTAATTATATAACACAAATATTAACAATCTTTTAACAGAATATACCCCAAAATACTCAATATTGAGTATTGTAAAACATCATTTCAGGGTTTAGTTTTGCCGCTTCACGCTTACAAACCCTACGTTAATCACTAACATCTTTATCAAATTATCGCGAAAAACATACAGTCAAATACATAATCTAAAACATCTTACAATAAAAACACATTTTACAAATATTTTTTTTAACAACTTAAAATTTAATCATTATGAAAAAAGCAGTACTATTTTTAATTGTTTTTGCAGCATTTGCCTTTTCAGCTCATGCTGACGTAATTACCGTAAGCAACAACCCCGACAGTCCGGGGCAATACACGAGCCTGCAAATGGCCATTGACAGTTCTTCTGTTGGAGATACCCTTTTGGTGGCCGGCTCCAATACCTCTTATGGTAATGTTACCCTTTACTGGGGCTTAACCCTGATTGGCGCAGGATACAATAATCCTTATGGACAAAATACAATAGTGAAAAATTTAAACCTGCTACGATTTAATGCCAACATTGGCGCGAGTAACACCAGGATTATGGGATTATATTTTTCTGGAGGTAGTGTTTCATTTGCAGGAAATTTCTCAGGAGGCAGTGGATCACAGCAAAGCATTGATAATGTGGTTATAGAAAGGTGCCGCTTCAATAGATCAAATCAAGGGAATTCTATTGTTTCATTTGGTTCTTACTTTTATAATAATGATACCATTCGGAATTGTTTATTTACTGGAAGTGCTTATGGTGCAGCTTTTATTGCGTTTTATGGTACTCAGAACAACATTGTTATGCATAACAATGTTTTTAGTTATGCTTATATAAATGGAAGCAATAAAAACTTAAGCAGCTGCAAATTAAGAAACAATATTTTTATTGATGATGGCATAGGTAATGTATTCCAGGATATTAAAAACCTTGTTATTGAAAATAATATTTTTTACAGGAGAACACCAGGCAATGAAACATCTGGCTGTGCATATAACAATAATATTACCTACCTCACAGATTTTGATGATATCCCGGGGCCAGACAATATTGGCAGTGGCAATATAACCGCCACAGATCCGGAATTCGTCAATTTCCCTGCCTTTGGTGCAGATTTTAGTTGGGATCATGATTTCCACCTGCAAGCTACTTCACCCGGGAAAAATGCCGGAACAGACGGAACGGACATCGGCATATATGGAGGCTGGATGCCCTTTGAAGTGGGAGCCAATCCTTACATTCCCCAAATGGTGGAAGTTACCTTGCCTTCCGGAAGTTCGGTACCGGCCGGCGGAACCCTCAACGTTCATTTCAAGGCCATCAAGCAAGACTAATGGCTTATGAAGACAAAGATCTTTCGGGTCATCCTGCTATTGCTTGGCTTAGCAGGAACGGCGTTTGCTCAATCCACGATCACCCGGGCGGAATACTTCCTGGATGTTGATCCCGGAGTGGGCTTTGCCACACCCCTGGTGATTACTCCCGGAGATTCTGTTGTCGGAGATTTCAGCATCAACATGCAGGGCCTTTCAACGGGCTGGCATTATATGGCGGTGAGGGTTCGTGATGATTTGGAGCGATGGAGCATTGTGTTTTCACATAAAATTCACATTTATGAAACCATCCATCAAACCATCGAACCAACAGCTGCACCGCTTATATTAGCTGAATATTTTTTCGATACGGATCCCGGCCAGGGAAACGGAACACCTATACACACCATCCGTGGTGATACCATTAACCTGGAGCGATACCTGCCCATTGCCAGCCTCGACACCGGAATGCACCGACTACACATCCGGGCAAAAGACCAACGTGGCTTGTGGGGATTAGCAAAGTGGGTTGATTTTAAGATAGACACCAGCGATTGTGAATTTCCTGTGGTGGATTTTACCTACGACACGGTAACATGGGGCACACCGGTAACTTTTACCAACCAAAGCCAAAATGCTCCTCCGGGAACTTCGTGGCAATGGGATATTGGCAATAACGACACGGTGAATTATTACACTGAAAATGCCACACATATTTTCCCCTTTCCGGGAGTTTATCAGGTAAAACTTACATCCATCAACGATACCAACTGTTCGGCTGCTATCATTAAAAATGTACATGCAGGGCCTTTGCCCAAAACCACGTTGCTCATCGAAGGACTGCTGGAATTTTGCGAGGGTGATTCGATATTGCTTACTTCGGATAACGACCCGCTGGTGCATCAGTTTGAATGGTCGAACGGAAATACCACACAGCAAACCGTAATCAGGGAGTCAGGGAATTATTATGCCTGGGTTACCAATCAATACGGCAACTTTGTTAAGTCGGAGGTAATTTCTGTATTAGTCCACGACACGCCCGAAGTTTTACTTACCTACAATGATGCAAGCGGCGGCCATGCCAACGGGATGGCATACATGGAGATCAGCGGCGGAACGGGGAACTACAACATTTTATGGTCCACCGGAGAATCGTACAGTATTGTAAATAACCTCGCTCCCGGCGATTACACAGTTAACGTGGATGACGGATTTTGTCCGGTGACCAGGTTTTTCACGGTTGGCAACAATCCGATAAATCCCGGCAACATTGTTTCAGCGGAGTATTTTATTGACACTGACCCGGGTGTCGGCAACGCCATCCCTTTAAATATCAGTGCCGGTGATGAAATCAACTTTGCCACCCGGATACCTTTTACAGGAATTCCTCCGGGCTATCACGTACTGTCGATCCATGTAAAAGATACTTATGGAGCATGGAGCGTGATTTCTCAAAATACAATTTATGTGCGGGATAGCACTGAAATTAAAATCCCGGTGCAGCCACCCATCGTGGAAGCTGAATATTTTCTAAATACAGAACCGCTTGTTGGAAATGGTATTTCTCTTCCCATAATTCCGGGCGATACGGTAATAGAGAATTTTAATCTTCCCGGCCTAACCATGCCTTTGGGTTACCATCAACTTATGACACGGGTAAAGGATGACGACAATCGGTGGAGCATTGCGAATGGGCAAAAAATATTCGTTTACGATGATACTTTTGTTGATTTACGCAAAACCATGAAGGGCATTGGAGTAGCCGAATATTTCTTCGACAGCGATCCGGGTGCAGGCAATGGCACACCCCTAACATTCAACATTTACGATACTGTTGACATCGAACGGTTTTTCCGGGTGGAAAGCCTGGATCCCGGTTCCCATTATTTCTATTTGCGTGTGCAGGATGAAGATGGAAACTGGAGTCTGGCAAAAAGGCAGCCTTTCGAAATTTATGATGTAAACTGTACTTGTCCGATTGTAGAGTTTACTGCTGACACAGTGGACAGTCCGCAAGTTGCCACCACTTTTGTTAACCTGAGCCAGAATATTGATCCCGGAGCATGGTACGAGTGGGATGTGGAAAATGACGGGATTGTTGATTACACAACTTTGGATATCACCCACAGTTATGCTGATTTCGGAATTTATGATGCAAAACTTTCTGTGTATAATTCTGATTCCTGCTTTGCTTCATACATCCGCGAGGTGGTAGTGAGCCCGCCCATCGACACCTCCCTGACACTGGTGGGGCCAACGGCTTTTTGTGATGGCGATTCCCTTACCATAAACGCACAGCCAGGCTACACATACAACTGGAATACCGGTGAAACCACACAATCCATCAAAGTGAAAAATGAAGGCAATTACCGTGTGAGGCTCACCAATGCTTACGGCGTTCAGAATCATTCGCGCTCTGTACAAGTATCGGTATATCCTTTGCCTGTGGTTGAAGTTACCGTGATAGATGCCAATCCGGGGCAGGCCAACGGAACTGCACTGGTGGAAGTTACAGGAGGCAGTGGAAACTATAACTACCAATGGTCAACAGGCGGCACACTTCCCATCGAAAACAACCTGACCGAAGGCGATCATTCTATTACGGTTGATGATGGCAATTGCCCGGTAACCATTAATTTCTATATGGGGCAGCAAGCTGTAAACCCCGGTGATATTGTTGAAGCAGAGTACTTCTTTGATGCGGATCCGGGCTTAGGAAATGGTTTCCCACTGAATATTTCAGGAAGCAATTCGGTGTATTTCGCCACCTATTTGCCTGTGCAAAATGTTTCGGTTGGATATCATGTACTCAGCATCAGGGTTAAGGACACCAAAAACCAGTGGAGTATTCCTTTGTCGAAAACCATATTCGTATATCCTGACACAAACCAGCAACTCACGGTTAATCAACCGCCAATGGTTGCGGCTGAATATTTCATTAACGATGATCCGGGGCCTGGCCATGCTACGCCCATTCAAATCACACAGGGCGATACAATTATTGAAAATTTCGCACTACCCACCGCCGGATTATCTCCCGGTTATTACACCCTTGGGTTAAGAGTTATGGACAGCCTTTACATATGGAGCCTGGCAAGGCATTTCAAAATTCAGATAATGGATACGCTATCCCACATTGAAATCCTCACTTACAAAATCGTTGAAGCTGAATACTTCTATGATGATGATCCCGGAGTGGGAAAAGGAACTGCCATTCCTTTCAATCCAACGGCAGATTCCATTGAGATAAACAGGGCTTTTCGGGTGGGCACACTTGATCCCGGATCGCATAAATTGTATGTGAGGGTGAAAGACGAAAACAAAAACTGGAGCCTTCATCAGCAGCAATCGTTTTCAATTTATCCGGTTTCCTGCGATGTTCCTTTGGTTGATTTTACCTATGATACAGTGATTCAGGGTAGTGTTACGCAATTTACCAATCTTTCGCAAAATACAAATCCATCCACTTTGTATGAATGGGACGTACTTGATGATGGTGTGATTGATTTTACAACGCGGGATATAAACTTCAATTTCAACCAATCAGGCGTTTTTGATGTAAGGTTGAACGTGATCAACACAGATTCCTGTTTTGCTTCCGTTGTTCGCCAGGTATTCGTTGGGCCGATGCCGTTCACTGAAATATCTTTAAGTGGGCCGACTGAATTTTGCGAAGGAGATTCTATAATGCTATCGGCGCCGGCCGGATATATTTACGAATGGTGGCCGGGAGGTGAAACCAGTCAATCCATAAGCGTGAAATCATCGGGCACTTACTATGCCTGGATAAACACCAATGCGGGCATTGAGCTTAAATCAGAAATTGTAAATGTGATGGTTTACCAAAATCCTCAAGTTAATTTGACAATCGTTGATGCAAGCGGCGGAAATGCAAATGGAAGTGCTTATGTAGAAGTTGAAGGCGGAAGTGGAAATTATAACTACCTGTGGTCAAACGGGTCATCTGAATTTTATGCAAATGATCTTGTCCCCGGCGTTCACAGTGTCCAGATTAATGATGGCCACTGCCCCATCGACACAACTTTTGTAATCGAAAACCGACAAGTATATCCTGGAAATATCCTTGCTGCTGAATATTATTTTAACAGCGATCCGGGTGTTGGTTATGGTTTACCCTTAAATGTTGCGGCTGGTGATACTATGGAATTCCTCACCGGAATACCGGTGGATTCTCTGCCTTTAGGATATCACACCCTGAATGTTAGGGCAATGGATACTGAACAACGGTGGAGCCAGATTCACATGGAGAAAATTCATGTTTACGATACATCTACGTTGGAACTAGCCGTTCCTCAACCACCACTTACTTACGCGGAGTATTTTATCGATATCAACATCGATTCCAACCCTGACCCGGGGCCGGGACACGGAACCGACATCGCGGTAACTCCGGGAGATATGCTTGTGGAAAGCTTTCAGTATCCGGTGGATAGCCTGCTGCTCGGTTACCACAAAGTATTTGTCCGTACTCAGGATGAGTGGAACAAGTGGGGGCATTTTCTGAATACGCGCTTCCATATTTATGACACCACATATTTTGACCTTACGGTAATTCAGCCGGGGCTTAAAAATGCTGAGTATTTTATTGATGATGACCCGGGTGTGGGTAATGCTGTACCCGTGGAAATCGTTCCGGGAGATTCAGTGTCTAAGAGTTTTGCAGTTGATCTTGGTGCATTAAATATTGGAGAGCATTACCTGTATGTGCGTGTTATGGACTCACTGCAACGATGGAGTAGTCCTGCACGAGCAGGGTTTGAAGTATTTGATTGTGTGCAACCGGAAGTGGACTTCACCTTTATCCAGGTGTGCATCGAAGACAGCGTTCATTTTACTGACCTTTCGGCCAGTGTGGGGACGGGAGCCATTTACGAATGGGATATCGACAATGATGGTGTGGTGGATTATAATACGGTTGGCGACCTGGTTCATAAATATGATGATCCCGGCATTTATGAGGTTAAACTCAAAATAACCCACAATGTGGCCTGCTTCGACAGCATCATCAAAACAGTGGTTTTCCCTTATGTTAATCTTGGGAACGATACCACCATTTTTGAATACCAGGAGATCATCCTTGATGCCGGTCCGGATTATGCTTCCTATTTATGGAATGATGGTTCGGTTTTCCAAACACTTACCGTGACAGGCCCGGATGTTGGCGTTGGAACGCATGAATATTATGTGACTATAAGCAACGATTTGGCTTGTACCGCTTCCGACACCATTGATATTACGATTTCTTCAGGACAGGTTTTGGACCTGCCGGTTGGATGGAGCGGGATTTCAAGTTGCCTGGTCCCGGAAAATGACAGCATTCACCTGATGTTTGAACCTGTGCTTGACAATACCATTATCATGTACAACAATACAGGAATGTTTTGGCCGGTTTCAGGAATCAACACCCTCGAAACCTGGGATAACAGCTTGGGGTATATTGCCAAAATGGCGGCAGATGAACACTTGGTGGTTTACGGAAATGAGGTTTTGAACCGGACAGTTGACCTTGAAACAAACTGGAATCTTATCCCGGTACTGAGTAGTTCGCCGGCTGATATTTCCACTTTATTTGCTTCGTATCAGGGATCAGTCTTTGCGAAGGAGGTAGCCGGAAGTGGCGTTTATTGGCCTGAATTTAATATCAACACATTGCCTTACCTCAATCCGGGGAAAGCTTATTATGTGCATGTTGAAAGCCAGGGCTCCATCACCTTCGACCCCGGAAATTACACTTATAAAAGTGCCGAAACGTTTGTTGATCTGACTGATTCGCCCTGGGGAACCATGGTTGAAACACCGAATACACACGTGGTGGCCTTTGATAATAATTCTGCTGATGTACTTAAACCGGGTGATGTAATTGGCGCATTTACAAAGCAAGGTGTGTTGGCCGGACTTTCTAAATATGATGGCGCACAAGCAGGTATGACGATATTTGGTGATGATATTTTCTCTGAAGTTGTTGAAGGCTTTGCAGATGATGAGCCACTCAGGTTCAGGATTTATCGACCCTCAACGGACGAAATCATTCATCTTGAAGTTAGCTTTCAGCCAGTCTTTGATAATACCGGACTTTTCAAAACTTTTGGCCTGTCTGTAATAGATGAACTTAAGGTAGCAGGGACTAAACAAGCAGGCATACACATACCCAGGCTTGTGATCTTTCCGAATCCTACCCACAGCGTAGTTAATATCAGTGGTGTGGAAAAACGGTCGAAGATACAGGTTTATAATGCTTTTGGTATGATGGTATTAAAAGACAGGATAAAATCCTCGGGCAAGCTCGACCTCTCAGGTTTACCAAAAGGAATGTATGTAATAAAGATCATTAACAACAATTATGTATGGTCTGAAAAGATCATTATTGATTAATTCATTGTTGTTTGGGTAAGTGTTTTATTCCATTTATAGATTCTTCTCCGCAGGTTGGCGGGGAAGAATGACAAGGTGGAATAGATTTCTCCTGCCGCACGTGTGGCATCGAAAAGACAAGGCTATGATTATACATGGGGTGAAAGAAAGTGGGCACTTCGCGCCCACTTTCTTTCACCCTTTCACCCTTTCACCCCAACAAACCAGCCAAAGCTCTGTCACCTCGAAGGAGTTTGCAGCCTGCCCCGATCCTTCGGGGATTGAGACCCGCTTCGCCAGCCCGCTTCGCCAACCTACTTCGCCAGCCCGCTTCACCAGCCCGCTTCACCAGCGAGGCGAGCGAGGCGGGAGTCTATTCGATGATAAAGATATTTTTCCCGGACAATAGTGGTTTAAAATAAATTTGAGGTTTCTTAACATTATTTTTAACGTTCATTCTTTCTCGCCTTGTATTTTTGACAAAATAAATTTTCTGCAAAAATTATTTGGCATGATCGAAAAAAAAGTTCTGGTTCAAAATATTGAAATATCTTATAAAACAAACAATAGAACCCCACCAACCATCATGTTTTTGCACGGAAATTCATTATCCTCCGAAACTTTCAGATACCAGTATCAGGCCGGTACTCTCGATGAATTGAATTTGCTGGCCATCGACTTTCCCGGACATGGTGATTCCCAATGGTCAAAAAATCCCGAAAAGGAGTATAGCTTATTTGGTCTGCGGGATATTATTTTGGAACTTATTAAGAAATTAAAGATCGGGAAGTTCCTATTTGCCGGCCATTCTTTGGGTGGGCATGTAGCCATCGAGTGCCTTCCCTACCTAAAAAATTGCAATGGAATTATGCTTTGGGGCACTCCACCTGTAAAACTTCCCTTAGACATATCAGAGGTTTTCCTTCCAAATCCTGAAATCTCATTATTCTATAAATCGAACCTTTCGGATGATGAACGGGCAAGCCTCGTTAAGCAATTGGTTCAGGATAAACACCATGATCTTATCAACAACATAATTAAAAAGTCTGACCCACAATTCAGGGCAAGTCTGTCTCAGTCGCTTACTGAAGGAAAAGTTTCTGATGAAAAGAAAATCCTGCAGAACTCAAATATTAACTTAGCCTTGCTTCATGGATCCAACGATCCAATTATCAAAGCTGATTATCTGCATAAGCTATCAGAATTAAGGCTTTGGAAAAACAATGTGCAGGTAATCCCGAATGCAGGCCATTCAGCTCAATTGGATAATTATAAAGCATTCAATTCTCTTTTATTGAATTTTACAAACGTTTGTTTCACCCTCAAAAAAGAATTCTAAATATGCCCTCCAATCAATTCAAAGCTTTCTTTAAAGCATATTCCAAAAAAATAGAGGATTTGGATTGCATGGAAAAATCTTTTGAAATCCTTGATAAATATCCACTATTACCCAGCCAGGCAATTTATGTTGTAAATTGGAAAACAATAAAAATCGACTACCAAAGGGGCATCGATAAATTGCTTGGATATTCTAAAGAGGAATTTAATCACGACCTGCTTGCAGAGTTCTACCATCCTGATGACATAGAACGTTATGTTTATCTCGTAAAATTAACCAACGAATGGGCACGGAAATTAAAACCCGAGCCTTTTAGTGTTGAAACACTGATCGACTATCGCATACGAAAAAAAGACGGCAATTATGTTAAGGTAATGCGGCAAAGCACGGTATTTGAAAGTTGCAAGGATAAAAGCATAAAAAGCTCCTTTTCGCTGCTTACCAACATTTCAAGAATAAAAACCAGCACCAGTGTTAACCTTTCAGTTATAAGCAATGAAAATGGCAGGGTACTTCTCGAAGATGTACAAAATGAAACGGTGTTGCCGCAGTTCAGCCCGCGTGAATTAGAGATTCTCATCAAATTAAAAGAAGGTCTCAACAGCAAAGCCATAGCCGAAGTGCTGCACATCAGCAGCCACACCGTGGATACCCACCGCCGCAATGCGCTGGCAAAAACCCCCTGCAAAAATATTGTAGAGCTTGTACAAATGGCGATAAAGATGGGGATTATTTAGTGTCGGTCTATAAACTCTCCATCCACCACACACCCCTCTAACCTGCCTGGCCGGCAAGGCTGGCTCCCCTGAAGGGGAGAACCAGCCAGCGCCTTGGCAGCGAGGGATTTCCCCGCCAGCTGGCGGGGACTAAGGGGTCGCGCGGGCAAAATCAGGAAAGATCTGACTCTATGGACACACACTATTTAGAGCCCGTCTTTTTAGTTATGTTTCCCGCAGATTTCGCTGATAGGCGCAGATTTTATCTGCGCCTATCAGCGAAATCTGCGGGAAATTTTTTCTCTCTCCTTGAAAAAGGTCGACTTTATGGACAAACTCTATTTAGGGCTTGTCCAGAAAGTTTATGATTTGACTTGCCCCGGGTTTCCGCTTCGCCAGCCCGCTTCGCCAACCCGCTTCACAGCCCGCTTCGCCAGCCTGCTTCGCCAGCGAGGCGAGCGAGGCGGGCGAGGCGGGTTAACCCGGGGAATAATGAATTGAAAGACACTTCCCCCGCCTTGCCGCCCGCGGGCGGCAAGGCGGGAATCTTTTGATAATTTTTTATCACCAACAACGATGAGATTATTAATTCACTACTTTCAACTAAATCCGCAGTAACACCATAAATAATAACAAGAATTTAACAAAAAACTAAGCATTTTACTCAATATTAAGTATTGACTTTCTACCCCGGTCAGGTATAGTTTTGCCGAACAATAATAATTATTGGCATGAACCATGAAATGTTACACCAGCTCACCAAGCGACAAATCCAGATTTTGACAGGGATAAAGGAAGGTCTCGATAGCAAAACCATTGCAGAAAAATTACTCCTGAGCCGACATACTGTGGATACCCATCGCAGAAGAATACTGGCAAAAACAAAAAGTAAAAACATGATGGAACTTATTTATCAGGCCACCAAACTGAACATCATTTAAAACAGCATAGAAAAACCCACCCCTTCGTTATTGTTAACCTGGTTAATTATATAACACAAATATTAACAATCTTTTAACAGAATACACCCCAAAATACTCAATATTGAGTATTGCGTAAAGCGAATTTCGCATGTATGTTTGTGGCCTGAAAATTCTTACTCATTTATCCATTTCACTATGAAACAATCATACGCACTCCTGGTTTTATTGACTATCGCGCTGTTCTCTTGTGATAAATATAAAACTGAAGGACCCGATCCTGTCGAGGTACAATAGCTAACTACTTCGACCGAGGGAATTTTAAATGGATTTCGTTATGAGGAATCTATAAATCTTCTAAAAAAGGAACATTTAGAAGGTAGGAAGTAGTAATGAAAACAAGTTACAAGCAATTTAAAAACCGTGGTTATGGAAAAAACAAAAGATGAATTAGAAATAATTAAGCTTAAAGAAGAAATTAGTAACCTGAAGAGACCATTTTTTCTAAGACCAGAATTTTTATCAATAGTTCTGTCATCGCTTTTCGCAGCATTTACCATCTGGGTCTCAATAAGTCAGGTAAACAAAGAAAAAATGGAACAATTAAAAACACTAAACATTGCGTTGGATAATAAACTAAACGACTTTGATAGAAAACAACTCGAAGTGGAAAAAGCCTCTCTTATAAGTTCGATTGAGGAATTAAAAGTTAAAGAAAACAATTTAAAGGATTCCCTTTTTATTAAGTACAACAAGGACTTACTTGAGATCGAAAGAAATCTTGAGGATATTTTTAATTACACTGTAGAAGACTATTCAATAGAATATGCAAATACTTATGTGAAAAGTGAATCAGTCACAAATGCTATTAGTGATTTTGTAGTTAATGATCAAAAAGCTGGCTTTAGAAAATGGCTGTATAGTTCAACAAGAAGAGCTATTGATAAATCCAACAATCGTTCAATGGAAAAAGTATTAGATAACATTGGATTTGAATTGAAACTTAATCAATATAAAAAGTGAAACCGGCTACAACACGCGCTCATAAAAAAATGCCGGGATAGTTGGTAATTCAAGGGTTGTAGCCCGCTTCAACTTTCTTGTACCTTGAGAGGTAATCGCCCGCAATCGGCAACTTTTCATACCGCTACCGTTGGTTGCAATTATTTTAACTAAATAACTATTAAAACATAAATAGATGGGATCTCAAGAAATTCAAAACGAACTTTGGGGTAGGCAAACTGAAGATTGGGCAAATATCCAGGAAAAAACTGGAATTAGCGGATATGAATATGCACTGAATCAATTAGAACTGAATGAGCCTATAAATCTACTAGATATAGGATGTGGCTCTGGGATATTTAGCGACTCTGCCCAATTAAAAGGCATTTCTATTACCGGAATCGATGCTTGTAAAAACCTAATTAAGCTTGCAAAACAAAGAAATCCTGACGTTCATTTTCTCGAAGGAGACATGGAAGAATTACCATTTCATAATGACTCTTTTGACGTTGTTTGCGGTTTTAACTCATTTCAATATGCTGGAAATATTAAGAATGCATTTGCTGAAGCAAAAAGAGTCTTAAAAGACAACGGGAAAATTCAGGTTATGATATGGGGCAACAAAGAGGATTGTGAAGTTGCATCATGCCTTAAAGCTATTGGTAGCTTGTTGCCTCCACCACCACCAGGAGCAGGTGGCCCATTTGCCTTATCTGAAAATCAATTATTAGAACGATTGCTTGAAGCTGTAGGTTTTCAAATAGTTGATAACTATGATATTGATTCGGTTTGGGAATATCCAGATAAGCAAACAGCCCTAAAGGGATTAGGTTCGGCTGGACCAATAAGCAAAGCTATTGAACATACAAGTTCTGAAGAAGTAGAAAAGACGATTTTGAATGCTGTCGAACCCTATGTTCAACCAAATGGAACAGTAGTATATAACAATAAATGGAGGGTTATAACCGCAACTAAATAGATTTTGATTGGAAACTACAGCAAACAAGTCCTTTAGAATCAAGGTTAGGTGAATAAAAGCACTTTGCGATGCTCAGCCCCGGAAAGGCATATCTGGTAAAAACGAATCAGGCTTTTTCGGTAATATTTTGGCTATAAACTTTGAGTTGAACCGACCCCGCAGAAATGGCGTGGCCGGTTTTGAAACCAATCAGTAGTTTTCAAGAAAACACTTGTTTGAAACAAAGATTAAAAACCTGTTAATTATATAACACAAATATTAACAATCTTTTAACAGAATATACCCCAAAATACTCAATATTGAGTATTGCAAACCGCACTTTGAGCAATTATCTTTGCAGATCAATAAATTGTATCTTTAAAATTTATATTATGAAACAATCATACACATTCCTAGTTTTATTTAATATCGCGCTGCTCTCTTGTGATAAACACCAAACTGAAAGACCCGACCCCTGTCGAAGTGCAATAGCTACCTACTTCGACCGTGGCAGTACTAAATGGATTTCGATATGAGGAATCTATAAATCTTCCGAAAAAGGAATATTAAAAAGGTAGGAAGGGGTAATAAAAAAAAGTTGGTACCAATATTAAAGAACATGATAAACAATGACATTTTAATTGAAAAACTAACAGGATTTTTTCGATCTAGAGTATTTAAGGAAATTGAAGACATTCATATTATTTCCAAAACACAGATGAAAGTATATTTTTCTGTTTATGACCCACATATAGACAAAACCCTATTAGGAGTAGCAGAAGTATTAAATCTTGAAAAAAGAAATTGGACAATAATGAATATTGATTTATATAATAAGAGCGGAAATAAGCAAGCCGCTTGGAGAAATCGTTTTATTAAACTTTAATTATAATTATTATGAAGAAACTAATTTTATTATCTATTGTTGCTAACTTTATCTATTTTATGCTATTCCCAAGAAGACAGTCCTATTCCTCTAAACCCGGATGATAGTGAGCAAACTTCAGTATTTAAAGATTCAAACAAGGACAAACTTGGCTGGAGAATTAAAGGCAAATGGTATTTCTCATTTAATGTCTTATCTCCTAATGCAAATTTATACTTTGATTTAGGTAAGGATGCTGAATTAAATGAAAATGATGAACCAGTTGAACCTGATTTCTATAAAGATGGCGCTGCTAGTTTTAATCTTCAATTAATATCATTTGACTTTTTCAGGGGCGAATCTGATAATTTTATAAGATATGGTTTTAACTTGGGATTAGGGGTAAACAACAATAAAGGAAATACAGATGAGGCAGGTTATTTTGTAACAAATATTGGTCTGGCTCTAACTTTAGACCAAAACATTAGAATTGAGACTGGTTATATGTTGGGGATTTCAGCAAAAGAATCATATACTAAGATATATGATGATGCTTTTTATATTGGAATTACATTTCCAATTATGGGAAGTGAAAACATAAAAAAGTGGGCTAAAGAAGAAACCAATTAGAAAATACAGTTACCAACAATGTATATAAAAAAAACAAGATAGTAGTAAAATCAAACTTTATCGTGGTTTGACAGGAAAGTAACCCGCAATCTGCCAATACTCATACAATTTTCCGGTTGTGTGCAATTAACGTAACAGTGAGACTTTATAAATAAAATTAAAAAAATATGTCAATAATAAATAATTTACCAGATGAAATAACCTTTGAGCAAATACAAGAATTGGGATTTGAAAGTGTTTGTTATCAAAAAACGATAAGAGGAAAATGGCCTTTTAAAGCCAATTTTAATTCAACTTCCTTTTTTATTAGTAAAAACTTTTTACTAACATCAGCACATAATATAGTAAAAACATATAGAGAGGTTAACTGGCTTAATATTGCACCTTCAAGAATTGGAAAGACATTTCATTTTGGCAATTTTTCAATGAGTGTTAATAGCTCAATTCATTTCAGAGCTTTCCCTAAGTATGATATGGATAATAAATCTACTCGCAGTTTATATGATATAGCTCTAGTTTACATTCCCAATAAAATACTAGAAAAAAATCAAAATTTTCCAAGTCTAAATTCTCTAACTATTTTAAATGACATTTCTTCCTTAACAATTGGGGAAAAAATTTATTGCGCTGGATATCCTGCTTCTAATCAACACAAAAATAGATACAGAATGACATTAGATACATCTGAAATTATTGAGATAAAAGAACACTCTTTTAAACACAATCTAGACACAGCAACAGGGAATAGTGGATCGCCTATTATGGTTAAAAGAAATGATAAATTCTTTGTAATAGGTATAAATTCAATAAAATTTCATGGAACGCTCATCAATAACATAAAACAAAAATGGTTAGAAGAGAGTAAACATTCGCTGGAAATATAAATAGTATTTGAACGAATATTTAAAAAACGACGAACAAACTCCTGGCGGCTAAGGGTCATCTCACACTCTTTTGAAGTGCGGTAATCAAACCATGAGAATAATATACTTTATTATCTTTTGCTTTGATTCGGCTGCTTTCAATGACCACCTTGTGAACGTATCTGCCTAGATGCTCTAAGGTTTTTCTTTCCACAAAATTCGGATTAGTACCCATAAAATTGAGAATTCTTTACATATCTCTGCCCCATCTAATTGATGCGCTTCTATTTTTGGATATTCAAATTACCAATAAATACCATTTCACAATAGTTATAAATCAATAATAATCAAGTACTCAAGCAAAAAATAACTTTTGAAAAGCAAACTACATTAACCTGCACTACCCACCTGAGAGCATAACAAACCGGATGAATAGTGCAATGGTATGTGGGACGGATGAAACACATTCCCCTAAAAGTCCCCCCGCAACCCCTCCTCGATAAACTCGTGCTGCCATATTTTAAAGAGGGTTTCATCTGTAGGAATATTTTCGCTGCTACCGGCAAATAAAGCTTCGATAGGTTTTTGGTTTATTGCGTTGATGGGAATTTCCATGATTGCGCTTGCCCGGGTTACTTTGTAGGCTTTTTTATGGAGGGTTAAACTATCCGCATTTTGAAGTGGAGCATTATCACCATCTGTCAACAAAATTCCTTCATAATTGAGGCTTGTTTTATCATATTTTCTGATGTAGCCATTTTCGGTAATCAGCTCATCGCCCGCAAGTTTGGCGGCCACCAGCTTCCGGTAACCGGCTTTTTGAAACCTGAATTTATAATCGAAGGAACAGTAATTCACGCCTATCTTCAATCCATTTGCTTTGGCGTGATGCATTATTTCGAGGGATGCAATTTCCGATTCCAGCACCACCGGCCTTTCGGAAGGGATGTAAGTATAATTTCGTTTAAGCAATTTGACTGCATTGTGAGTTGTAAGTCGCAATTGATGGAGATTAAGGTTTGTAACGCCCATCTTTACCATTTCGGGCAAAAGTGCGATGATGGTTTCAAGTTCTTCGGGGACGGCAGGAATTTCGATGGTAATATTTGGAACAGTATTTTTCGCAGGCAAAATCCTGTTTAATTTGTAAGCAGTAGCGCCGATATCAAAACGAACTTCATCAAGTCCTGCGGCTGCCAGTTTTTGGAATTTCGCGGGGCTGCCCAAAATACCGTTGGTATAAAGCCATGTATAGATTTCCGGGTCACAGGATTTTCGAACACTTTGCAAGTAAGCAAGGGTTTGCTTAAAATACAACAAGGGCTCGCCACCACTAAAACTCACGCCTTTAAAACCAAAATGATTTACATATTCTGCATAAGCTTCAGGGGTTTCAAAAGTGAGCTGTTGAGACGAGGGAACAATATCCATGTTTTGGGCAGCCGGACAGTAAAAGCAGGCTCCATTGCACTTGTTGGTAATAAACAGGCAGCTCCAAAGTCCCTGCCCGCAAAGGCTGCAACCTTTGGAAATTTGATTGAAAAAGGGCTTTGTTTTTTTAAACAGCCAATCCTCGCCAACCTTTTCGAGAAGTTGTTCCCGCTTTTCAATCAGCCCTGCCGACTGATAAGGATTTATCCAGTTGATATTTGGATAGAGGCTAAAATTTGTTTTGTTACTATTAATAAGTTCGTTGAGATACACGAAATATGCTTCCATAGCAAATGAAATTCGAGAAAAAAGAATAGGATAACTAAAAACTGAGGGGTGGATAAAAAACGAAGATCTGTACTACAGTTCAGAAAAGATATAGAGAAACATCAATAGTTTTTCGAAGCCCCCATGGCTTTTACGCGGATGGATATGGTTAATTTTATTTTTCATTTGATTGGCAAAATTAGGTAAAAATCTATTGTCTGTTTCATTAATTTATTTCCCGGGAGACAAGGCATGCCTTGTCTGTACTGAATTCAAAAAAAGGCCTCTTTATTCGCTTCGGCCTCTTAAGTCTCCATTTTCGCTTCGTTCTCTTCGTTCGCCTACTTCGTTTCGTTCGCCTGGAGACAACGCATGCGTTGTCTGTACTCAACGCTTCGATGTTGCCCTCCATTTCTTGCGTCATCATCTTCATCCGCATAAGTCGCTAGGTTCGCTTCGTTCTCTCCATTCTCTCCAGTCTCTTAGTTCACTCCAGTCTCTTCGTTCTCTTTATTCGCTTCGGTCTCTTCGGTCTCTGAGTTCGCTTAATTCTCTAAAGTCGCTTCGTTCGCCTACCTCGCTTAGTTCGCCTACCTCGCTTCCTTCGCTTAAGTCGCTTCATTCGCTTCATTCCCTATAGTCGCCAATTTAATCTTAAAGCTCAAATCTCGGATTCACAATATTGTTGTTTGCCGAACCAAACCAATAAGAAAAGCCAAGACCACATCCAAACCTGAAATCTGTTTGCATTTCACGCAAGCCTCTACTTACGTCCTCCGCATTCATATCTTCGCCAGATAATGCAATTTGATCGCGCAGCATTTCAAGACTAAAATTAGCAGATAGAGAAAAACCCTGAAACAACCTGATTCTTGAACTTGCCCTCATACCCAGGCTAAACTTTGAAAAATCATGCAGATAGCTTGCTCCATAAAGTTGTGCTTCAACAGTGCCAATTTTATCCTTTACCATAAAACCAACTTTTAGTTGTTGCCTGAATAAGTGATCGTTTATTTGGTTATAAATTGTCGTGTCAACATAATCGCAATGCTCGTAACCCACCGAATATAGGATTCTCATTTGGCGCTGTGATGCTTCACTATAATCGAAAAGACTGTATTCGATGGTAGGATCGATTTGCAACTTTAGGCGTAAGTTGTTGAACGAATTGTTTTTTATGCCAACTATTGCCCCCAATCCAAAATGAGACCCAATACTTTTAACATACAATCCTGAACCTGAAAAATCTTTGAGGACTGATTTGCTTATCTTATTCAATGGATCGGTGTAATCGGGATATTGATATTCTGTATAAATAAAATTGCTTGCAAACTCGATTTTTGTTTCACGGCTAACCTTTGCCCCATAAAAGCCAGTCATGATATTTAAGCTTTTATAGCTTTTTTCCACGTTTGCAGAACCTAAAAAATTGAAGCTAAAAATCCAGTTCCTCCATGCATCAGCCTCAGGTTTGCCATCGGCAACATCATAAATATTATAAAAAACTTTAACCATTCCGGCATCAGGAGTTTTCAATACAAAAGGAACAAGACCCAATTCCACTTTCGAAAGCATTAATGCCCGCAACTCATCTTCTGTTTGTTGAGACGAAGAGGAAAACTTTAGTGTATCACCCAAGGCAGAAAATCTACCATTTCCCGACAACACCATGCTATAAGCTGTTCCGCCAGCCGCTGAAGGAATGGATGTAAGGATGATATGCACATCTGAAGTCGCTGGTTCACGGGCAAAGTTCACAAAAGTCAGCCCCTCTTTAAAGTACTGCATATCGCACGAAGAGCAATCCAAAAAGACATCCAGGATTTTGCCGCCCACTTCTCCGCCTTTTTCAACTTCTGTTTGCGCAAAAACTTGAAATCCGAAGAAGATTAAAAATATCAACAAATTAAGATTCGTTTTCATGGCTTCTCCATTTTTTTGGGTATTAAAATAATTAATGAACAGTTGCAAAAGTAGGCTGCCAGGCAGTAAAAACCATAGCCGGAAACCACGAGAAAATTATTTAGCAGTTTTTACTTATTGAGCTTTTAAAAGCTCAAACTCCTGACTCAACGTACTTGTTATGTCGCAATTAATACACTTTGTGATACTTTGAGCCTTCGTGCCTTTGTGGCAAATTGTTGATAAGTAGGGTCTGCTGAAAAATTTGTAACAATTTGGTATTTATCTCATTGCATAAATAATGTTGTGCTTTGATGCAAGGTTTTTTGTACGATTATTCAAAAACCCTTGCATTTAATATTACGGTGCGCTGCACCTTTTTCCCCATTGCCGGATAAAATTCTACAAAGATTACCGGTGCTCTGCACCTGAAAGATAAGCCACAGAGTGGCGATAATATTTGTAGAAACATCAATTAGAATTGATACGGGAGGTGCAGAGCACCGAAATATTAAAGTTAACGATATGGTTTTGTGTTTTTCAGCAAGCCCTAAGTAGCCACTCACATAGTGATGCCTATGGCATAAGACTCAAAGACACCAAGAAACACTAAGTTCTTTATAATGAATTTTGCAACATATAGATTTACGAAATATTACTGTAACTAATTGATTTCAAAAGGATGGCATAGGGTCTTTAAAAGTTAAAATGGATGGGAAAATTTTCAGGAACAGAAATCGTAATACCTAATTATATACCAGGGTCAAAAAAAACATTCACCATAAACATTAGTTTTGCAGGAACATAAATTTACCGTTGCAAAATGCGAATTCTCAATAAAGAAAATATTCTTGATTTGGCCGATTATGGAGAACTTGTTGAGGCAATAATCGAAGCTTTCAATAACCCGCAAACGAACTTGTTAAAAAATTAGTTAATTATTTTTTATCGAAAATTATTGTGTCATTATTATCATGTTTAAAATATTATTTTTCTTAGTGATTCTGGGTGAACTAAGTGCCTAAGTGGTGAATTTCCTGAAGGTTACCACTAAGGCACTGAGGGCACAAAGATGCACTAAGATGCATTATTCACGACACTTGATTAACGTTAAGTAAGAAGTTTAGAATTTGGAAATAAAAGTTTCTTTCCACTAAAATAGTAGTAGAACCAAATTTTTTTGGATAAAACCAGAACAAACAATTACAAACCAGAATTCCTCCATTGGATAAATCCACGCAATTAACTAATAACTCAAAAACCCGCCTTTAACTTTTAACTTTCAACTTTCAACTTTTAACTTTTAACTTTTAACTTTTAACTTTTAACTTTTAACTTTTAACTTTTAACTCCATAACCATGACACACGAACCCATCTCCTGGCAGCCGCCCGACCACTGGCTCAAAATTAAAACCATCGACATGCACACCGGAGGTGAACCGCTGCGTGTATTTATCGACGGGTTACCCGAAATAAAAGGGGAAACGATTCTTGAAAAGCGAAGATATTTCCGTGATAATTTCGACCACATCCGCACAGGCACCATGTTTGAACCCCGCGGCCATGCCGACATGTATGGCGCTGTGCTTACCGAAGCAACAAGCCCGGATGGCGACCTTGGAGTGTTTTTTATGCACAACGAAGGCTATAGCACCATGTGCGGCCATGCCATGATCGCCCTCGGAAAATTGTTGGTAGAAACCGGGATGATTAAAATTGATGATGAGCATCCTGAAATTAAAGTCGATGCCCCTCCGGGAAGGATTATTATTAAACCAACAATTAAACATGGCAAAGTGGTTTCTACAACTTTTACGAATGTTCCTTCATTTATGCTGATGAAAGACCAGGAAGTAGCTGTTCCTGAAATTGGAATCGTTAAGTGTGATATTGCTTTTGGTGGCGCATTTTATACCTACGTTCAGGTCGAATCAATAAATCTCAAATTAGGCGGCAGCAATTATCAAAACCTGATAGATTATGGTAAAAAAATAAAAAGGGCTGTAATGGATAATTTTAAAATTACTCATCCATTCGAGGAAGATTTGAGTTTTTTGTATGGTGTAATTTTCATCGGCAAGGCTCACAACCCAAACAATCACAGCCGTAATGTTTGCATTTTTGCTGATGGTGAGGTCGATCGATCGGCTACCGGTTCTGGTGTTAGTGGCAGGGCAGCCATTCATCATGCAAAAGGAGAACTAAACATTGGTGAAAAAATCACTATCGAAAGTATTTTGGGAACTACAATGGATGTAGAAATCATCAGCGAAACTTCCTTTGGATCACACCAGGCTGTTGTTCCCAAAGTTACCGGAACTGCATTTTTCACCGGTAAAAATGAATTTTGGTTTAATCCTGACGATCCTTTGAAAGAAGGGTTTATTTTTAGGTAGAAAAATAGAAAAAATGAGACCAGTCTAAAAAGCTATAAAACCCCTAAATCCCCTAAAGGGGACTTTCCCAAACTACTGATTTTTAGTACTTCTCCCTTTAGGGCTCGGGGTAAAAAGGACTAAAAATCAGTAGTATTGGGGTTTTTAGACTAAACTCATTAATAATTAAAATTTACCATTGTATCTTGAATGATTTATTGATCAACAACTTCCGAATTGTATGTACCTTTGCAGGAAGCCAATCCACATAAATTGAAAATATTTTTATGACAAAATCACAGGAAATAATTTCAAAGATTAAACAGACGGTAATCAGATTTGAGCCGGACGCTAAAATTATTTTATTCGGTTCGTATGCAAGGGGTGATCAAAATGAGAATTCCGATATTGATATTCTTATCCTTTTGAATCAGCAAAAAATTACCCCATCGGATGAAAAAAGGATCAAATATCCACTTTATGATATCGAATTTGACACAGGTCAAATTATAAGCCCAGTAATTCTGTCTATCACAGATTGGAATACTAAACATAAAATAACCCCATTTTATCATAATATTGAACTTGATGGTGTATGGCTATAAATGATGAAGACAAAAAAACGCTCATTAAATACAGAATCAGTAGAGCGAAAGATACACTGGGTGAGGTAAATATTTTGACTCAAAATAAATTTTGGAACACAGCTGTCAATAGAATCTACTATGCATGTTATTATGCTGTAAATGCCTTATTCGTAAAGCATGGATTATTTCCACATACTCATTCCGGAGTGAGACAAATGTTTGGTTTACATTTTATAAAAACTGAAATTTTCGACAAAGAGATGGGGCGATTTTTTAGCGATATGTACGACAAAAGGCAAACTGGTGATTACGATGATTTTATTACCTACACCGAAGAAGACATATTAGATTTAATCCCGGTTGCTGAATCTTTCATAGCAAAAATTGAAGAACACTTAAATATAGATGAATTATGAAATCAATTATTCTTACAGTAATTACATTGTTTATCATTTCCATTGGGCAATTATATGCCTGCACAATCATCGTTGCCGGAAAAAATGCCACAGCCGATGGTTCAGTCATCATTTCACACTCCGATGCCGGCCCCGATTGTAGAGTGCATGTGATTCCCGGGCAAAAATTCGCTGAAGATGCTATGACACCGGTTTACTGGGGAATGGTTGATTTGGGTCGCCCACTGGGAAATTATGGCGACACGCTTGGATTTATTCCACAGGTGCGCGAAACTTACACTTATTTCCAAAGTGCCTACCCACAAATGAACGAATACATGCTGGCCATTGGTGAAAGTACCACCAGTCAGCGCAGGGAACTTGCGTTGGATTTATCGGTTGCCGAACAGATCATGTCGGTGGAGCAGGCACAGGCTTTTGCTTTACAGCGCTGCAAAACTGCCCGCGAAGCACTCGATTTAATTACTTACCTGATGGAAACTTATGGTTTCAGACCTTCCTGTGCCGGCGAATCAGAAGATTTGGTTTTGGCCGACCCCAACGAAGCATGGGTGCTGGAGCTTTTCAGCGTGGGCAACGACTGGAAGCCCGGCAGCGGGAAACCCGGCGTAATTTGGGCTGCACAGCGTGTCCCGGATGATGAAGTACTAATCATCCCCAACTGGAGCATTATTAAAGAAATTGACCGCACTGATAAAGAAAATTTCCGTGCATCTTCCAATTACATGCAGGAGGCCATCGACCGCGGATGGTACGATCCCGGCAGCGGCAAACCTTTTATTTGGCAGGAAGCCTATACACCTGTGCTCCGCGAATGGGCTACCAGCCGGTTCTGGTTATTTTACTCACAAATGGCTCCCGATTATGCCGCCTGGCCCGATCGTTACACCACCGATCCTTTTGGTGGTGATGAGCAATACATCCAGTTTGTTGAGCCATTGTCGCTTTATCCATTTTCGGTAAAACCCAACAAAAAAATGACGGTGAAGTATATTATGGATTTCCAGCGTTCCACATTTGCAGGCACCATTTACGATAAAGAAAATGCCCCCTGCTGGTATTATCCGGGTGCTGAAGGAAAACTCATAAAAAGCGATCACGCTACCCCCTTCCCCACTGCCGACATGCGGAAGGTTTTAAAAATTAACCGCCGCCGCAATGTGGCCCGGGCACGCGGTGAATATGGCATGATTGCCCATTTGCGTGGCTGGCTACCCCGGGAAGTTGGCGGGGTTTACTGGTTTTATGTTGACAACGCCTTCACCAGTGCTTACGTCCCCATGTATGCCGGAATTACCGATGTGGCCGGGTGCATGAAACGCTACGATGATCAGACTTTCGACGATAACTCCTGGCGCTGGGCTGTGGATTTTGTGGATAACCTAATGTACCTGCGCTGGCAAAAAGCTGTGCAGGATTTGCATGAAGTGCGCGACCCGATGGAACAGGCGTTTTTTGATGAACAGGAAAAAATAGATCAAAAATTCATCGAACTCAATGCCAAAAATCCAAAGAAAGCAAAACAATACCTCACCGACCTCACCATCGAAAGGCAGGAAAAAGCCATGAAAATGTTTCAGGATTTACGCATCCGCCTGATCACAAAATACACGAATAATAAGCAGGGGATTTAGGGGGAGATAAGTTAATCGTTATTGGCCCCGAAAAATAGAAAATCTCTGATTTTCGTGATTTTTCGAGGGTACTCGGGCTTTGCCCGGCATTAATCGTTATTCGTTAATCGTCCCGAAAAGTAGAAAATCTTTGATTTTCGTAACTTTTCGAGGATGCCCGGGCTTTGCCCGGCATTATTCGTTAATCGTTAATCGTTAATCGATATTCAATATTCATTATTCGTTATTCAATATTCGATATTGAGCTTGTTCGCCCCCTGGCGGATTATTCAATATTCAGTATTCAATATTCGATATTCGATATTGAGCCTGTCCGCCCCCTGGCGGATTATTCATTATTCAATATTCAATATTCGATATTCAATATTGAGCCTGTCCGCCCCCTGGCGGATTAATCGTTAGTGGTTAATTGTTATTGGTTAATCGATACTCAAAATTCAGTATTCGTTATTCATTATTCAATATTCAATATTCGATATTCATTATTCAAAATTCAATATTCATTATTCATTATTCATTATTCGATATTGAGCCTGTCCGCCCCCTGGCGGATTATTAGTATTTAAGGTCTGTCCATAAAGGCGGTACTTTTCAATAGCCCCGGTTTTTCCCAAAAGGATGCCCGCTTCGCGAGGCGAGCCTGTGAAATAACCCGGGGATCGATGAATTTAGCCATGCCTCCCCCGCCTTTTCTCTGGCATTTTTTTCAACTTGTTTTTAAAAGGGAAATTTTCTATCTTCGTGCGATATAGTGAAATGATTGATTATTTAACCTTTAAAAACAATCCTTATGAAAAAAAAACATTCCTCTTATTGCTTTTTATTGTATTCAATTTATTGCTTCATGCTCAACTAAATGACATTGAATACAATGAATGGATAAAAAACAAAGACCTGGTCATTTTGAATGAAAATACTGAAATTGAATTTAAGGCCAAAAAAGCCTACTACATCGAAATGATAGTGCATAAAGACATTACCTATCAAATCCTAAAAAACTCAGGCAACAATAAGATTAATCCTGTGATACTTCCAGAAAAGCCCGATGAAGTGTATGAACCCCATAACAATGCAATCCGCAACGAGCAAAGGATATTTGACCAGGCATTTGTTATAAACTTTGATGCCGGGTTGGTGCAAGAGGATAGCACCGAAACTGAAATTGAAAAAAAAGCTGAAATGGTCGAAAATCGGGTTATTGCGAGTGACGGCCATTTTGGAAAAATACACACTTACCGCTACACCTTCCCGCAATTCGCTTCCGGGGATATTGTCCATTTTCGTTATTCATACAGCATTCCTTTTGTATCAAACTGGCAAAAGCTACTTTCATCCCGAATTTTTCTTGAAACCAGTATTCCAAGAAAAAAATACACACTAACATTTTCCCATCATAACAATCTCGTGATGGATTTCAAATTTTTCAATGGAGCAATACCTGGGCAAACCGAGATGGAAAACAGGAAGTATTACAAATGGACTTGTGAAAATCAGCCCGGATGCCTTGAAGAGCCTGGTGCCCACCCTTATTCCGGGTTACCCTGTTTTACATTCAGTACACTGCCCTACGAATTCCTCTACACGCACTTCAATTCATTTATCGAAGAATTTATTCCGGCATGGTATTTTTTGTCGTACGACCGCGAAGCCAAGATACGAAAAGCATACGTGGACGATTACCTCGGAGTGCAAAACAGGGATAACCATTGCATTAATCGTGTATCAAGACGCTACACAAACATGCTGCCCAACGACACCATTGGCCTGGGAAGGTTAAGGTATTTTCAACGCTACATCGTAGATAGTGCGCGATATGATGATGCTTATGAACTCTACAATTGGTTTGAGGGGAATAGAAAGTTGAGTCCGGGATGCGACCTTGCCTCCGGGTTTATTCGCGACCCTAACACCGAAGTTATTTACGCCAATATATTGCCAAAACTTGGCTGCCAGTTTTTTACCGGCTACCTCGATGATGTGCGCTCAGGTGAAATTTCAGAAGCATACCTTGCACCTGCCTATGATAATGAAATGCTATTTGCTGCCGTAACCACGACCGATGAAATTGTTTTAGTTTTACCCAAATCAGATAAGCGAAATCTATACTGCGAAGAGCTTCCATTTTACTACGAAAATGTGCCCATATTGCTGCTGTTTACTTATGACTTTGCCGGGTATAAAAGAAATTTTAACGATATTTTCAGGCTCATCTTAACGCCTGCCAGCACTTTAAAAGATAATTACCGCAAAGTGAATAGTATGGTTTACATTGATATTGAAAATAAAAAACTGAATTTCAATACCCGGATTTCATTATCGGGGCAATACTCCACACTCACCTATCCGGTTTACACCAACGACTCTACGGATGCTTCCGTCAACCCAAAATACTTCGAGGCGATTTGGGATATTGGCGAAGACACAGAAGTGAAAACAATCCAGGCCAAAGGCAAAAAATGTTATTTCCCTTTCAAATCATCAGCCGAGGCGGAATACTCAAGCGCTTTGCCAAACAGTAAAAATGATGATGTTATCACCCTGGATTTTGGAAAATGGATCAAGCATATTTATTACGAAGATATGGATCACAACAAACGCTTCACCGATTTTTATGCTGATTTTACAGGTATCGACCTGTTCAACTACATGATAACTTTTGATAAACCTGTGGTAATGTTGGCCGCACCTGAATCGATTGAAATTGACAACAGTTTTGGCACGTATAAATTCAGCATTAAACAAACTGATAAAAGTAATATCCTCCTCACCAGCTACTTTTGCACAAAATCAACCCATATAAGCAAATCGGACATTTCTTATGTACATGTAATATTTGATGCTTTAGAGCAAATAAAAAACAAAAAATTAGTGCTTAAACCTGAATAATTGAGCATTGTCTCAAAAAAATGTTTCACATAACTCTGATGGCGATGATCTTCAATGCATGCTGATAATCTACCTTTTATACCTATTTGTTTTCCTACTTCTCTGAGCAAAAGCAAACCGCCATCATTTAAAGTTTCACTTAAAGTGAAATTCACTTTAACTTTTTTTAATTTTATGAATAATGCAGGCAAAATGTATTTTTAATAGGGCAAAGATAAATATAGATTTAATGATTTTTATATTTTGAATTGAGATTTTTGCCTATAATTTCTTTACTTTTATCACATAATTTATCATTATGAGCCTACTACTTAAAATAATCAGTTTCTCCTTGTCACTAAGTAAACGGCTCGTGTCATACCCCCCCCCCCGCAATACCATCAGAATCCATTTTAACTTTAAGATTTCAAATCTTTGCACCCAGTTTATGTCTTTTACTCCATATTAAAAGCAATGGTCATAATCAGAACTTACCATATTTCAACAACAAACACATATTTGTACTGGGGAAAAATAATTTCATCCCACCACTCACTCCAAATAGCACCGTCTGTTTTGGGGTGATAGAGAATATCTGATGTTAAAGACGGTAACATGTGTTAAAATAATTGTTTGTATCATTTTAAAATCAAATCTTATGAAAAGTACATGGACAGCAGAAAATGCAAATTCGAAATTGAATGAAATAAAGAATTCAGCAGATAGTGACCGGATTGAAATCCTTGATGGAATCCGAAGAAATCTAAAAGATTGGGCTGCGGAGAATTTTAGGCTTACGCCCAATCAGGAAGCGTGTCGACAAATGTTGCCACGCGAATACTGGGAAGAAACTGGTTTTATGCTCGCACATGCTATCGAAAAAAACTATCCAATCGAAATAACCGTTTCTCCTGGCGATATACCACCCGATCAGATAGAAAGAAAGGATACTGGAGAAGTTGGCTGGAACCAGAAATCTGGCTTTACCGTTGGGTATAAATTTCATTTTTAACCAAACAGCAGGTTTCCCGTTATGCGGGAAACCTGTTTTTATAACATCAAAAACCATTCAAGATGAAAAATTCAATACAAGTCATCCTTCTGGTTGTTGCTGGGGCAAGTTTATTTATCGGCAATACAAATCCATCCGATCCGGCTTCTCAGTCTAAATTAAGAAGCTATTCTGTTCAATTATCAACAGATACCGATACCAACATGCTTTTTGTAGATGCCACTATCAACAACAAGCAACGAAAAATGCTGGTAGATAATGGTGCCCCGACTACTTTGTTTATTGATAAGGCAGGGCTGGACGATTATCGTATTTTAAATACAACAAAAATTTTTGACGGCGAGGGCGATACATCAACCGCATACATTGCCAAAATCAAAAAAATTAGCATTGGCAATCTTTTTTTGAAAAAGCAATATTGCCTTTTGTCGATCAATAAGCCGCAGTATTTTTCAGAAATGGGAGTTTCCGGAATCATAGGTCACAACATCCTGAACCAGTTTGATTACACACTCGACTTTGTCAATTTTAATTTGGTGCTCAAAGAAAAATCGGACGAACCATCTAACAAAGGCGAACATACCATAGCCCTGGAAAAAAATCAGGAAGGACTAATCTTTATGCATCTGCGTATCGATACCACCCAACATCTGTTTCAGGTTGATTATGGATCATCGGGTCTGATCGATTTTTCGATAAAAAGCCCACTACCGGATTTTCCCAAATCTGAATACACCAAAGTGCATTTAATAGAAACTATAAACCAGCGGTTTTCCGATACCAGCACTTTTTTTCTGGCTGATTCAATCTTTTTCGCAAGCGACCTGGTTTTTACCTCCGTTCCGGTTACCATCAGATACACAGATTGCAACTTAATCGGGATGAAATTTTTCAAACAATTTGAAAGTGTTACCATCAGCAACTCCCACAATACCATGATCCTCACCCCGATTCCCATTGAATTTGATGTGGTTTTCAAGCAAGTTAATTGTTTTGATATTCCGGGACAAAGCGATTCATGCATGATCAGTTCTGTACTCAAAAAAACCGGAACTGAATATCCCGTGTTGAATGTCGGTAATATAATATTGAAACCCGCTCATGTTTCCCGTATAACTCTTTCGGTGGTAAAAGGAGTTGCATTGTGAATGAGAAAATTATGTAAATAAAAAATGGAGAAGGGGGAAAAAGGCTGCCCGTATCCGGCAGCCAATTTCAAAAAACCTTAGCACAGAAATGATTTGGTATTCAGAACTGATGTACACTACGTTAGTAGTCGGATTAGGATAAATATGGGCAGCCAATGGTTCGATGTCGTTGAAGCCAACGATAACCGTTCAGGGGTCAAAACATAAATCATCAAAATAGGTAACTGGCTCGCCACCAAAATCAGAACCAAAATAATCGATGTCGCCGATGGTAAATTCATTAGCAAATTCAATCATTAATACACCATCAAAAAATACCTAAGCCATATCCAGAATCGAAATCAAAATTGATTTCTATCAAAATCCACCCAAATCGTTATAAATTTTCCCAATGATTAAAAGAACATTCGTGTAAGCTTGTTTATCACCCAGCTTTTCAGCTTTAGCTTTGGCCTGATCTGCATAGTCCAATGCGGTCTTCAGGTCGGTTTTTTCTCAGAATATCTCAGCGAGATAGTTCTTAACTTTTGTCCCGCCCTGCTGATAATTAGATTTTTGTGTCATCTCCAACACCTGAAGAGCAAGCAGCAAAGCGGAATCGGTGTGGCTTGTGTACAGTGTATCGATTTGATCAAGGAGCTTATTGATACGCGAAGTTGTGGCAGGCTGCTAAGCCCTACCTACAGGATTATTTATACGGAAACCTTTTTACATCGTGGCTCAGCCCCATTAATGCTTCGGCTACATTCGCATTTTCGTTGATTCTGCTTTGGCTCATCCCGTTGTGGTAGCTCTATAAAAAGAAGATTTTTATTAAAATTTAATTGCCCGCATCATATTCAGAAATCCATACTTAACGTAAATCAATTGTCGTGAATAATACATCTTAGTGAATCTTTGTGCTTTCAGTTTCTTAGTGGTAACCGGTTAAAATTCACCACTTAGAGCATTAAGAAACACTAAGTCAAAAAGAATAAATGAATTGGCTACACATTAAATTACTACAGTTAAAATTATAACTAATTGATTTGTAACTTGTGGGTCAAATGTTCTGAAAATCAATTTTAGCCTTTTGAGTAAAATCAAATTTTTATCGAGCCGCGAAATCCTCTCGCTGCATAGTACGATTCCGCTCCATTATGATAGGTAAATACCTGGCCGTAGCGAAAATCACAAAAGATGGCTCCTCCGGGTTTTCTAATCTCCGGAAGTGTTTTCACCCAGCTTGAAGTTTTTATGTCGAAGTTTCCAAGTTGCTGCAACGCTTTAGATTTTTCTGCACTTTCACCCCATTCCGTTATCTAACGGAAAATGCACTAAATATCAGTAGTTAAGGATAGTCATCTTCAAGGGATTCCGAAAGTTTTCGGGAAGGGGCTTTAAGGCTTTTTAGGCTGGTCTAATTTATTCAAATCTTTTATCCGATTTTATTTCATTCAATTTATCGGTTTTGTTTTCAACCCAACCAATCTTTTCTATTTTATGGATGTCAAAATCCGGAATGTAGGGTTTAATATCTAAAAGTGGCGTACCGTCAAGGATATCAACATTTTCAATATTTAAAATATTTTTATCAATACTCAAAAGCCGAACAACCGATATCCCGATTGAATTGGGTCTTTTAGGCGCCCTGGTCGAAAAAACACCCCGTTTATTATTATCAAGAAAAGGTATCGTTTGCAAATCAAATCCAACAGATTTATGAAAGTGATAAATTAAAATAATATGGGAAAATCCATCTAAGTCGGTCAAACCGGATGCTAATTCTTCCTTTACTATAATTTGTCCTTTAATCCCTTTACCTCCCCTGGTTTGAATTGGCATCCCTTCTTTTGATTTAAAAGGAGTGTGAACAATCCCTACGGGTTCATAAGTAATCTGCATATTTTTCAATTTTTTTAATCCTTCTTCAAGCTGTTTCATTTTTTGCCGTCAGATGCAGTTGTCAAGTATTCCTTGACAACTGAAATTTTTTCTAATTCACCTTCTTTAAATATGTTGCGAATGTGCAAACTAACATTTCATTTTTTGGTTTGAAAAAGTTCAACCCTCTGTTTTTGGTTTAGCCAAACGGTTTCATCTTCCAAACGAACATCAATTTTGGTTTGCCCATCTTCGATTTGGTAGAGTAATATTTCTGAATTGTTCATCGCTTTACTTTCTATTACTTTCAATATCTATTAATTACAAACATCGGGTTTGTTCTAATCAATCCTTCTCTAAACTTCGGCTTAAAAAAGCTACGTATTGGTAGCTGTCGAAAACCGGCTTGATTTCAGGATTCCTCATTTTTTGGCTATTCAATTTTTAGGCTGCCAAAGTTAGTAAAATATCTATTTTCAAAAAATTGTTTGGGATGAGACGGTTTTATTTTAGTTCGAGCCCTGAATGTATTTACCATAGCTTTAAAAAGGCAAACCTTATTTTTTTCCCTCAACCTCAGTAGAACGGATGAACCCCCGGAAACACAAAAACCTTATTCCCATATTTTTCAAACACCAAATCTCTGTTTTTTAATAAGGTTAGATTTTCTGTACGTGGATTTTTTTTTCTACTAAGGTTATTTTTGATGATAAGGTAAGCGTATTCCAAAATATGTGATGAAGACCTGCGGACCCTGGAGAGTTAGGATTGTATTTTGACGTTTCCATCCCAAAACTTCGGGATTGGAAAGTTGGTGAGTAGCTATGACCCGCTGGCAGTCAGGGTTTCACTTAAAGTGAAGCCCTGACTAATCCAGGCTACAAGTCCCGGCACTAATAAACTACAGTCTGCATTGCCCTTGCGGGGATGCTCAATTAAATAAATTGAACACTTATTCTCCTACACAATCAGGAAATGAAATAGCACCTGCTTCATTCATCAATACAAAATAGGCTTTTCCGGATTCCATTGTTTCCAGGGTACTAATCCCGGCTTCAAGCCAATACAAATTGATGCCGGCAATTTCTTTTACCATCACCACTGAAGTACCCGCGAAAATTTCATTTATATCAACACTACATTCTGAAAGGACAGGAATCAGGTTCCAACCTGCATTTAAAGTAAGACTATTGTTTTCGACCCTTTTGCCTATGATTGGAAAACTAAGCTCGGAAGTAGATTTAATAAAATACCCTGAATAGTTGTCCCACTCGCCCAGGGTATTTAAATTTTCTGTTGGATAATAAACCCCGGTCAAATTTTGCAGAATTATCAATTCGTTATCCATGCTACTAAAAACATTTTCCATTTCTGGAAATGAAGGATCAATAAAAGCTGATAGACTGCTCCACCCATCTGACATTTGAACATTTTGAGCAGTTAGCGTTTCGGAGGCCGGGCTTTGATTTCCGTTAAAGTCAATAGCTGTAACTTTATAGCTGCAATCCGTAAGATTAAAAACATCCGTTATGCTATTTGAAATTGTCGTGATGAAAGGGTCATCTCCAAACTGCCCGTTCTCATCTGTTTTATAAATCGCAAAATACTGGAAGTCCTCATCCGGGCAGGGTTGCCATTGCAACTCGATGAAATCATCAACATAGCCCCCCTCAAAATCCTGGGGTGTGGATGGAACCAGATTATCTACCGAATATCCCTCAGCCGCTTCCGAAATCCATGTTCCTTCATCCATCCCTGCAATTACCCGAAAAGCTGATAAGCCATTAGAATTTGAACTTGAATCGACCAGCGTATTTAATTCGACAGTATAATTTTCTTCTCCTGTTGCATAAACAAAAGTTAGGGATACCCAATTCCCGTCATCCATGCGTTGGAAAGAATAACCTTCGGTACTCTTTGTGCCTTCTTCCGGTATTACTGTATCGTAAAATGATTTATTGAAATTCAGATAAACAAATCCTCCCTGGTCGTTGGGCCTGTCTGTGATGGAATTTATAAAGGGTTCGGCAAGTTCAACAATTATTGTATCGGTGGCAATATCGGTATTTAATGAACCCGTAACAGTAAGTGTAACGATGTATTCATCAGCCCCTGTGAAAGTATGAACCGGGTTCATTTCAGTACTTGTTTCACCATCGCCAAAATCCCACAAATATGAATTAATGGTACCTGTTGATTGATCGGTAAATTCTACAATATACGGTGAACACCCATGATTACCGGAAACCTCAAACGAAGCAGTAACTTCCATTTGCTCCAATACTTCGATATAGTCTGCCTTCGTCTCAGTATCATAACCAAAAGGGTTGTATGCAGTTAATGAAACTGTATATAACCCCGGGGTTTGATATTCATGGCTTGGATTTATTTGATTACTGTTAGAACCATCTCCAAAATCCCACCGTAAGCTATCAAGTTCTGTCGGTGTTAAATTTGTAAATCCTACATTGAGTGGGCTAAACCCTGATAATGGCTGTGCCGAAAATTCAGGGTTAGGAATCAAGGCAGGGTCAAAAACAGTTATGTACCCTTCCTTCGACATTAAATTACTTCCGCCTGACCCGGTTACCGTTAATTTTATAGTAAACGCACCTGCTTTTGTGTACGTGTGCGAAGGGTTCATTAAACTTGAAGAGCCACCATCCCCAAAATTCCAGCTGTAATCCGTTACCTGTCCGCTAACATCAGATGAAAATTGAACTTGAAGAGGAGCTATACCTTCGGTTGGAACTCCCGTGAAATCGATTATCACCGGTGCCAATATGGTTTGATCGTAATAAAAAGCGCCAATATCAGCGATTGTTCCATCGGGATCGTAATATTCAGGATCAGGATCTCCTGCATCAATACAGGGTGAGTTTTCCGTTAAATTAAAATCATCATTAGAAGGATCAACAAACATAGGATTCATAAATAAACTAAAATAGGGATCGCATGGGTCGCCATTATTGTTCGTGGTTACTATTTCACCAAATGATGGGGGTAAATTATCTCCGGCTGCATGTGTATTATTTTGCCAAAAAGAATTGTTGCTTAATTGTGAAGGGGCTGATGAAAAATTTACTCCAATACTATTATCATACAAAATGTTATTAATGATAAATAGGGGGGAATTAGTACCACATAATATCCCTATCTCATTCGAAAATATTGTATTATTCATGACTTCACAAGGTAATCCGTAGGATTGTATTCCATAATAATTTTCAAATATTTCATTTTTATAAATGTATGACACAGAATAATCAGTATTAATACCACGCTCACCGTGTGAAATTGTATTATTTATAATTATTGGCATTGATCCGTTAGTAGTATTAATTCCAATATGCTCATGGTATTGAATTAAATTATTACTTATTATTGGAGAGGAGGAATTAGACAATCTAATCCCAGTTTTAGCATTATTAACAAGTGTGTTATGATCGATAATGGGAGAAGATGACCAATTGCAATAAATTCCACCATGATCCCAATCTCCTGAGCCATTATTTCTGATTTCATTAAAGCTAATGTTTGGAGACGAACTACTACAAATGATTCCATTTTCACTATTGTTGCTGATTAGGTTATTGTTAACAATACATGATGAATGGCTGAAAGAAAGCCCTTTCTCGGCAAATTCAATAGTAGAAAAAGAAATATCATTATCTTCAACGGTAGAATATTCAAAAATAATGCCTACCCAACTACCGGGCTCGGGGTTAGCAATGCCAGAAGTAAAACTGATCGAATCGCTCTCAGTACCTTCAGCTACTAAAGTGCCATTTATCGAAAATTTATAATAACCCATAAACTTAACGATTACTCCCGGGTCTATCACCAGTGTTTCACCAGAAGAAACAGAAATATCACCAATAACTTCATAAAGGTTGCCCGATTCCCAAGTACCGTTTTGAGGGCCTGATACTTCAAAAACTAACCCCGGAGTAAGTATTACATCGCCTAAAGTGGTGTTTACAAAAAGGCTTTGCACACCAGGTATTGTGTAAGGTTGATAACCATCATGTGAGTATTTAACGGTATAAATCCCCTCCTGTAGTCCAATAGCGAAAGAACCATCGGGATTTGTGTAAATACTGTCAGTTCGGGCTGAGGGAGTAACAGCAGTAAACAGCACTTTCGTGCCGGAGTGATCGCCAGCACCTTCAAGGTAGCAGAAGCCATCGGCGGTTATCGATTTAACATCTGCAATAGCAGCATATCCTAAGATGATCAGAATCATCAAAATTGAAAACTTGTAGAGGTTTTTCATAACATTGAATTTTTAAAGGAAATGTGACTAAAAAATTATTTTTTGAATAAAAAACAACCCCCTTCTTAAAATGCAATTTTGTCAGCATCCAAAGTGTCGATCATTTTAAGCCTCAAATTTAATATTTTTTTTAATGAAACCATCAACGACTACACAGCTTTAAAATCCAGCGTCAATCGTACAGCTTTATCCTTGCTGGCTCGGATTTATGATGCGAGTGCGTAGCACAAGTTTGGATTGTAACTCTGAAAAAGTATGAAATATTATAAATTAATTTTGACGTTTGAAAGTCCTCAAATTGGCAGACATCTGAAAGCCAGTGTCCAACTTTCGTCCGAATTTTAGTCAGGGTTTCACTTAAAGTGAAGCCCTGACTTTATTTACCATAACTTGAATAAGGCAAACATTATCTTTTTTACTCAACCTCAATAGAACGGATAATCCCCCGGAAACACAAAAACCTTATTACCTTATTTGTCATACACCGATCTCTGTTTATTAATAAGGTTAGATTTATTGTACTACCTATTCTTTAGACCAAAAAAAAGTTTTTTAAGGTGATTTGGATTTGTTTAAATATTTTCATTTTCTCTGCCCGGGCGCTTCTATGGAGCAAAAACCGGAAATAACTTTTTTGACC
>Ga0307990_1000441_pt1 | contig 37270 bp, 24 predicted proteins | sample EllFjometagen129_FD_203168 | JGI IMG/M metagenome (GOLD analysis project Ga0307990, IMG submission 203168) | Marine microbial communities from Ellis Fjord, Antarctic Ocean - #129 | ecosystem: Environmental > Aquatic > Marine > Unclassified | place: Southern Ocean | collected 2014-10-08
CCAATCATTACTAAGCATTTATTTTACCCCTTCCATAAGTTATTTATATCAATCATGCAAAGATATAAAATTTAACTGATGGAACGAACATTTATTTGTATTATTTGAGATTTACAACACCCCACCCTGAAGGTTGTTGATGTCATCTCCAAAGATTGTGACATAGCCTTCAATCTCCGTACAATTGGGGTGGCTGGTTTGGAAATTGTCAATCTGGGCCTGAGTTGTGAATGTTATTCCTTCTGGCAGGCAGGCCTGCCCGACTGCGTCATTCAGGCGGGGTTGGGAAAATGCAGTAGCCTGGATGATGAAGGCTAAAAAGATGAATAATGTTAATTTTTTCATGATGTTTTATTTTTTGAATAATTTTAATTTCTAGTTTATTTAATGATCAATTTCTCCTTAATTTTCGATTCATTTGTTACTACTTCAATAATATACATTCCCTGCCGGAGCATCGAAATATCAATCGCACCGGTTAATCGATTTTCATGTAATACCCTTTGGCCGGTTTGATTATAAATGTTTACCTCTTTAATAATCGCCCCATTCCTGCCGGAAATACTTAGCTCTTTTTCTGCAGGGTTAGGGTATATTGAAATTGCGGGTTCAAAATTTATTTCCGGGACCCAAATAGCTTCACAAGCTTGCTGTACCTGGTTCAGGTTAGTGCAACCCACTGCATTATTGTTAATTGTAATTATTCCCATTGGATCAGCTATGTAGTCGCATATACTTTGAACCTCGCATGTGGATAATGAAGGGTTGTAGGTTATGTCCAAATTGCCGATAGAAATAGGATCAATATTATCCAGTCCCGTTAAACTATTTAGGTTCTCATTATCTTCAATCGTAAGGTGTCCCCCGATGGAAGTTAAATTATTTAAACCCGAAAAGTCTATCAAGGCATCATTATTATAAATTTCAAATTCTCCCCCGATAGAAACCACATTATCCAAACCTGCTAAACTTGTCAGAGACTGGTTACCGCCATAGGGATAAGTTACTAATCCGATTTTCAGATCCCCCCCAATAGAAGTCAAATTTTCAAGTCCTGTTAAACTGGTCATGACAACGTTTTTGCAAATCCAAAGGTCTCCTCCAATGGAAATCAGATTGTCCAGTCCCGTTAAATTAGTAAGAGAACCAGTGAAATTTATTTCAAGATCTCCCCCGATGAAAGTCACACCGTCAAGGCCTGTTAAACTTGCAAGGGAATAGTTTCTACCAAACATATATAATCCAATTACTAAACTCCCCTCGATATAAGTTATGTTTTCCAGGCCTGTTAAACTTATCAGGGCAGCATTATCAACAATAGAAAGGCTTCCCCCAATTGAAGTCAAATTGTCCAATCCCGTTAAACTGGTGAGGGCATCAGTGCCCGCGACCCATAGACTTCCCCCGATGGAAGTCACGTTGCCCAATCCTGATAAACTGGTAAGGTCATAGCTTTGCATTATATCAAGGTCTCCCCCGAAAGCAGTTAAAACATTTAAGCCGCTTAGATTGGTAATGTTACCACCATTAATCGTAACATTTCCTCCAATTTCTGTACAGTTGGGGTAGTTGGTTTGGAAATTGTCTATTTCAGCTTGTGTATTGAAGTAGATGCCCCCGGGTAGGCAGGGCTGGGAGGATGCAGTAACCTGGATGATGAAGGCTAAAACGATGAATAATGTTAATTTTTTCATGATGTTTTATTTTTTGAATAATTTTAATTTCTAGTTTATTTAATGATCAATTTCTCCTTAATTTTCGATTCATTTGTTACTACTTCAATAATATACATTCCCTGCCGGAGCATCGAAATATCAATCACACAGGTTAATCGATTTTCATGTAATACCATTTGGCCGGTTTGATTATAAATGTTTACCGCTTTAATAATTGCCCCATTCCTGCTGGAAATAAAAAGCTCTTTTTCTGCAGGGTTAGGGTATATTGAAATTGTGGGTTCTGGGTTTATTTCCGGGATTGAAATATGCAGACAAGCTTCTTCTACTTCTGCCTGACTATTGCAGCCTGTCGCGTTATCATGGATTTCTATCCAACCATAAGGACTGGCAAGAAAATCACAAATACTTTGAACCTCACATGTGGATAAGGAACTATTATAATAAATGAATAAATAGTTGATGGAGTTCGCATCAATATTTTCCAGACCTGTTAAGCTTGTCAGGGCAGCGTTGTTCCAAATTGAAAGGGATCCCCCGATAGAAGTTAAATTGTCAAGTCCCGACAAACTGGTCATGGCTTCGTTGCCCAATATAAAAACACCTCCTCCGATAGAAGTCACCGCCTCAAGCCCGGAAAAATTTGTTAGTACATCATTTTGCTCAATATGAAAGTCACCACCGATCATAGTCAATGAATCAAGCCCCGCAAAACTATTTAATGAAGTATTAACTTCAATATATAGACCACCCCCAATGGAAGTCAAATTGTCAAGGCTTGATAAACTGGTCAGAGCAAAGTTGTGACTAATCGAAAAGGACCCTCCGATGTAAGTCACATTGCCAAGGTTTGTTAAACTTGACAGAACATAATTGCTAACAATCCTAAGGGAACCCCCGATAAAAGTAACATTGTCAAGACCTGATAAACTTGGCAAGGCATCGTTTTCCCCAATTGAAATATGTCCCCCAATGGAAGTTACATTATCAAGGCCTGATAAACTTGTCAGGGCATCGTTCTCTTGAATAACAAGGTCTCCCACGATGGAAGTCACATTGTCAAGGCCGGTTAACCTGGTTAGTGCTGAGTTACCACCATAATACCAATCTCCAATTATTAGGTTCCCTACAAACGAAGTCAGGTTTTCCAAGCCAGTTAAACTGGTCAGGGAAGCATTGCCAGTTATCCAGAGGTCACCCCCGATAGAAGTTACATTGTCAAGGCCTGTTAAACTGGTCAGGACATTTGAGTCCCATATTGTAAGGCTTCCCCCGAAAGCAGTCAAAACGGTTAATCCGTTTAAATTGGTAATATTATTCCCACTTATCTCAACATCTCCTTCAATTTCAGTACAGTTGGGGTAGTTGGTTTGGAAATTTTCGATTTGGGCCTGAGTAGTAAAAGTTATGCCCTCGGGTAGGCAGGCTTGCCTGCCCTGCGTTTGCAATTGGTTCGGCAGGCGGGGTTATGATGATGCAGTAGCCTGGATGATGAAGGCTAAAAATATGAATAATTTTAGTTTTTTCATGGTGTTTTATTTTAATCATTAAAAATGAGAACATTAATTTTTATTATGTTGTATAAAATACTTTTGTAGTTTTTTATTCATTTTTTCAACAGTTTCATCGTACGACCAATTTTGAAATGGTAAAATTGGCAATAAAAACAGTGCTTGTTCAGGATGTTTCTCCAACGAAATAAACATTGCCCGTGTATAATATGGAAAAGGCCTGTTGAGTTGAACAAAGTTTTCATCTTTAATGACAATTGCTTTGAAGTTAATATCTGAAGAAGGGGTATGAAAATTTTCAACTTTTCCAAAATCTCCATTTGAATCATATCTATGGCTATAGTGTGAAAAATATTTCATGGTATCTTGTTCAAGGCTGGTAAATGCGGCAATAAATATGGGTTTGCTTGTATCAATTGATATTGAATTATCAATAATTAGGCTGTCGTTAAGAAAAACATTACTGAACTTCCTGTTTTTGATATTCTTTAAATTTTCGCAATAGAAAAATGCTACATCACAAAAAGTAAAGTATTTATTAAAAGCGTCAATAATGAATTTGTTTTCCGTTTCCTGCTGTAATTCAATACTATTTGCTTTTTCATTCTTGCCGGTTTTTCTTAGGGCATTTACTTTATTCCCAGAGGTATTAAGCATAACCAAGAGTGTTCCATCATTAAGTTGTTTTATCTGGTCTTTTGATTTTGTTCGTTTTTTTTGCCTGTAGCTCTCATTTTTTGGCGTTTTGCTATTAAGTAAAAAATTTAATGAAAACTGAAAATTTTTAGTGTTATTTGCCGGTGTCGGGATAGTGAAATTAAATTCAAAACTCGTAATGCGGGATAATTTTATTTCAATACCTGTTGTTAGGTTTATTTCAGAGTTAAATCCATCATTATCAATTTTACTAATTCCATTCCATTTGTTCCCATCAAGAATTATATTTTTGGATTTTAGAAATACGGAAAAGCATATCCCGGCCTGTAAATAAAAACCATTGCAAATCCTTAGTTGGGGGGTGAGATTAAAATCAAGATATTTGTTCTCCATATTTAAATAACCTGATGATAATGAAACGGAACCTCTTTTGGAGTAAAGGATTGAGCTTTTTAAGTAAAAAAAATTTGGGAACCTTTGTTTTGCAAAAAATCCGATGGCAGGTTTTGCCGCGTAGTTTAAATCAATTGTATTATCATAAAACTTACTGTAATTAATACCGCCAACAATCCCAAAATAAAAAGGCTGGCTGGATTGTGAAAACAAGATGTCATTATTGAAAACCAGTATAAAAACCAGAAGCGTTAAAATTTTTAATGAATTGACTTTTTTCATGACATTTTATTTTTTTAGTTTAAAACCGGGGAGAATAAGCTATCACCCTCCCCGGATAAAAAACCTAACTCGCTATCACGCTGTGATAATTAGCATTGTTAATCCACAATTAGTTTATTAAAATAAATCCCATCACCGGTAGTAATCCTTATTAAATATATCCCATTGGCTTGCCCGGAGAGATCAATCAACCCGGGTAAATTTATATCCCTATAAAGGACTTTTTCCCCAAAGGCATTATATAATGTAACATCAACAATCCCTGAAATCCCTTCGATGTTGAATATTCCCTTTGAGGGGTTGGGATAGATGTGGATGTACCGGCCACCCGGCCCTGCCAGGGTTTCATCCCGATAGCTATTGGGGCCTGTCAGTGTTACCTCTGTGATTACCGACAAGCTATTGGCATGGAACCGTCCCGAATGGTCAAGGGCCGGATCGTACTCAACTTCCAGATCGAAAGTTTCATCACCTGCCGGGCGGTAGAGTTTGTACCGGATGGTTTCATTATCTGTAAAACCATCAGCAGTTTCGGTAAAGATATCATCGCCGTTTATGACGAGCGCGGTTGAATTCCCGTTATATCCGGCCATCCCGGCGCATAAACCCGATGGGGTAAAGGCTGCAATGATGTCGCCGGATTGGAGTGATGAAATGGCTTTCCCATCAATGGCAACGATATGGGTAGTTGGGGTTTGGTGGACATGATCCCATGGAGAATTATCCGGCAACTTTTCAAAACTTTTCATCATACTCAATTTTCCATCACATCCGGGGTATGTTACCGATCCGGCAGCATTCATCAACACGAAATAAGCTTTGCCCGAATCAAGATTTTCCAGTGTGTTGATACTTAAATCCGGCCAGTAAACTTTCCACCCGGCTACTTCTTTAATGATAACTAAGTCAGTACCAGCAAACAGTCCCACAACATCAACAGGGCATTCCGAAAGCACCGGAATCAGGTTCCAACTTTCGGAAAGTTGCAGGGTTTTGTTGTTTTCCCTTGTTCCTGCGATGGATAGTTCCACAGCTTCAGTAACTTTTATTTTATAACCCTGATGTGTATCCCAATCGACAAGTGAATTTACATTCTGTCCGAGCCAGAACATGCTGGTGTCATTTTGTAAAATGACAAGTTCGTTTAGGATGGGTGAAAAAATATTTTCGATGCTTTTATTAAAAGGATTTATATAACTTGAAATACCCGACCAGCCCTGAGGTATGATCAAGTTACATTTCTCGATATTGTATTTATCTATGGGAAATGGCCCGCCGGGTGTGTTTCCTGCAATAAAGATGTTATTAGCCTCACTTAAAAGAGCTATGCCATAAAGGTCGGGAGAGGATGAATTCAAGAGGCAGTTATCAACCCATTTTACACCACCAATGCTATCAGGAACGAGGTCGCGAAAATATTCGATGGTATTTGTGTTTTTATTTACAGCTACCAACAAATCATATTCTTCGTAATAATCGAGGCCTGCCGCGCTAAAATCAATTCCATAAATCCAGGGAACTTCCATTGATTGTATAAGAAGAGGATCAACACTGGGATTTGAAATATCATACTCGTAAAACATATCCGGGGAACCGCTTTGAACCAGCCATAGATGGTTGTTGTCGGCGTCGATGGTACTGCCTGCAATATGATTAGGCATGTTTCCATACGAATTTAAAAGTTCACCGGACAAATCGATTTGTCCTAGCTCAGAAGGGCCTCCAAGTACATTGTGAAAATTCATCCAAAATGTATTGTCGCAGTTATCAAAAGACAGGTCTCTAGCAGTATTATGAAAAGGCACTGTAGAAACATCAATTGTACATATTGTATCGCAAGTTCCGGGGATATAGCCAATAATTTTATTGGCCTTAGTAATTTTACCAAAGGGGATCAAAGCAATATTAACTTCCGTTAAATACCAAATCGTATCGTTGTAATTGTTGCTGCCCTCGCCGTCGAATACACTTTTTGTATATGTTATTTGCGTGCTATCGTTATTTATCCACTCCAAATACATATCTTCCGTACACCTTCCTGCATACAAACAATTGCATGTATCCAGTATTACCAAATTCATTTCCTCAGATGGAGACCAATATCCATCATTATCTTTCACCTTGAAATGGATGTTGTATGTGCCCGGATCATCGAATGTCGTATTAAAGCTGGCTTCAGCACTTAAAAAAATGGACAAGTTATCTTCAGAAATCGACCAATTATTTTCCTCAATGGTTCCATCCTCATCCTCACCATGTCCGTAAAAATAAACTGGTTCATTAATAAATTGAGGGTTAGGCGTTATTGAGTCGATGAAAGCTGTGGGGGGGCAGTTGGTGCAAACAGTATTTGTGGTTAATGAAAAATCATCGGGCACTGGATTTAAGTTGTCTTGATTTAAGTTTCCAATGGAGGATGCCGTGATATATCCCTGCATATCAATAGTCCAATTGGAAGCTGGCGGAATTGGAGAAGTATTCATGAGGCAGGTAAATCCATCAGTATTAAATTTCATGGAAAGGGCATCACTGTCTGTCCCGGACCAACTATCAGAATATCCGCTCACTATTAAATTTTGTTGGTTGTCCTTAAAAACAGTGTACCCGATATCATATCCGGAGCCACCATAAGCTCTTGTTGCAAATACATTGTTCCCATCCAAATCAAATTTTGCCAGAAAAACACTTCCACTTCCTGACGAATACGCGCCTGTAATAACAAGATTACCATCAATATCAGCAATCGAGCGTCCCACGGTTGTAGCAGTATTATATTTTTCACACCAGTAATCTGTCCACCCAGCATCAAATTTACAAACAAAACAATCGTTGCCTGCAATTCCGGTAAATGCAATCCCGTTATCGGATGTTTTGATGACTGAATAGGCCCTTTCGGGGTCAGCCCCGCCAATTTCCGTAATTTTGTATGCCCAATCAAAACTACCATCTAAATTGAACCTCAATAAAAGGATGTCTTCATCAATCCCTCCAACTCCCATAGAACGTCCAACAACAATAAAACCACCATCCGCCTTTACAAGGGAATATCCAATTAAATCATTTTCCGAATGATATCTTGAAGTTATTTGCAAATAATTTCCTGATGAACTGAATTTTGCTAAGAATGCTTCACCCCGATTTAAAGCAACACGGTATAATATTCCGGTAACAATAAGCTTATTATTATCAGAGGCATCCTCAATAAGCGAATATGCGATTGATTCGATTGGAAAAGGCGGGTCTTTGTGCAGGAACTTTGACCAAAGGAAATTTCCATCATCATCAAATTTAGCGAGCAATAAATTCTCCCTGGGCCCCAGGTGGCGCGTATATCCCGTAACAACCAATCCCTGGTCATAGGTTTCAATCACACAATAACCCACCTGGTCTTCAGGTTTTTCCAATATTTTACTCCAAACCAGGTTTCCATAAGAATTGGTTTTCATGATCAGTAGATCCTTACCCATACCTGCAGTTTGTGTATATCCCGTCATTACAATTCCCCCATCAGAGGTTTGTACCGAACTAAATATTTGTTCATCATCATTTCCTCCATAAGTTTTTACAAATTGATCGCATTGTGCATATTCATCAACCACCACGCTTCGATGAGCAATGTTATTCGTTTCATCAATCTCACCAAGTACTTCATTGGGATCGATAACTATGTAGATATCATGCTCCCCGGGTTCTTCCGGTATCCACTCACATTCAAGGGTTGCCTGGCCATTATTCTCAATATATTGTACTGTAATCGTGTTGGCCGGACTACAATGCCAATAGTCATACACTTCGTTGCTTGGCCCCGCGAAATCTTCAAAAAGAAGTATGCCATCCATATTTGGGTCGCCATCCCATATTTGGACTGTCAGATTATATGACTCCAGTAGATTGGTAGCCATAGGATAAATAAGAAGCCCCCGCAGGTCGGGGTTTGGATCATTACCACCCATGCGGTCATAGGTTTCCGCTTCAATATGTATGTCACCCAATTGTATCCAATCAAGATTATAATCAGGGTAAAAATCCATCTGATATGTACCCAGGAATATTGTGTGAGAACCTGCATTAATGGGAACATCATGAATTGTAACAATTTTCCAATGAAGCCCTGAACCGCATCCCGGCACTGAAGGACTTGCTATATGTGTACCATCCAGTTCTACGCGCCAATCAACACTTACATCATCCCGGCAGCGGTAGGTGATATCAATTGTTTCTGAAACCGGAGAATCAAAATCCCACTCTGCCCATGCTGAACGGCCATTTGATGAATAATGACCATGAGCACTTGTTGCCCTACATAAACCATAATTGTGAATTTGTGCTGTAATAGTTACATTTTCTCCTATCGATGGATTAGGATTGCTTAGTTGGATGTCTTCATTTGTTAAACCATAATCGTACTCTCCGTTTTGAGGATAGGAATAATCATCTATAATACTAACATTAATTGGGAAAACCAAATCACCCGAAAGTTGCCATGTATAAAAATTTGATGAATTTTGGAATAGGGGTTGCTGACCCTCGGTATATAGAAAATAGTATTTTTCAGGTGACAATACAATGTCATCAGAAACTTCAATATTTTCTCCCAATTCATCAGGTGTATCGCTTTCGTAAAAACGACACATCACCTGGCTCCCATCTGAGACTAATAAAACACCAATTGACAAAACTCCATGTGTACCCGGGGCTATTTTCCAGATATCAATATCCCCACTTTCGTTTTGCCAATCCCATAATACTGCTCCACCATAGCTTCCAGTACAACTGATAATGGGATTTGCGTTATCAATAAGTGTATTATTTGGCTCAACTTCACTGGTACCCTGTGAAAACAGGTTTAGGTGCGAACCAACAAAAAATAACATGAACACCTGAAATAAGAATAATTTTTTCATAATAAACTCCTTTTCTTTTATATGTTAATAATTCAATAAAAAGTGTGAAAGCTTCATTATTAACCCGGAGAGAATTTATAATACATTCTCCCCGGGATTAACTAAAACCTAACACGCTATCTTGGTGTAATAATCAGCTTTCTTATTTTTGCAAATTTTCCTTTGTTGTTTATCACTTCAAGCCTGTAATAATATATCCCCGGGTGTAAATGCCCCCTTTTAAATTCTACTTTGTGGGCCCCGGCTTCCAGGTACTTATCTGTTAATACACGTATCTCCCGTCCAAGTTGGCCGTAAACAGATAGTTTTACTTTTGAAGCTGTTGCAAGAGCATAAGATATTTCTGTTTTATCGGTGAAGGGATTGGGATAGTTTTGCATAAGGATAAATCTTTCGGGCACATCAATTCCGTTTTCTGAAATAGTCAGGGCTAACGGTTCGGCAGGGTTGCCGATGGTTGAATTATCACTGAACTGTATTGTCTCGTTGCAGGTGTATGTTTCCCCGCTTTCTTCATCATATAGCTTAAAGTTCAAGGCTTCACCGGCTGTATTGCCAACAATGGTGAAGTACCACAATTGGTTTTCTTCGTAAGCGAAACCCGTAGCTACCGAAGCGCAATCTTCATAATTGTTGAATGTGCCCGCGGCTTCAAATTCAGTGTCGGAATCAAATTTTGCCACAACTACCATATTATACATTGTCCCTTTCCTGATTTTCCAATTGGGCGGAACATTTGCTTTTTTGGTTTGTGTTAGCTGGTCATTCTTTATGCCGCCCGGAGAATCAGGGTATATCAGCACATCTTCATTAAGCATTTGAATTTTATAGCCGATGCCAGGCTCCATTAATGTCAAATCCCCTACCCATCCTGTTCCGGTAAAGTAAGTTGACGAAAGGGTTTGGTTTTTGACCTGAAACACATTTTGTTCGATACTTGCTAAAGCATCTTCAATCAATAATGGCTCCTGGGGATAATATGCAAGCCAGTTCCAGTTTTCGATTAAATCTATTGGTGTTGAAGCTTCGATTGGGGAACCGGATACCACAAAACTATTTAAAGGGTTGTTCATGTTCACGAGATATCCTTCGCCATCACTTATGTTTTCAAGATCGCCCCACCAGGCCGGTGGTTCCCCATAGTATGTTGCGCCGTGTATCTGGTCCTTCACCTGTGATACCGCTTCTTCCAAGGACTCGAAAACAGATTGGATACCTGTATCGTCAGGGTGGACATTAAACGAAACCCAATTCCAGTTTTCGGCCAAATCGAATTCCTGGTTTTGGATATTGGTAACCGTTAGTGGAAACGGGTTGCCGGGTGTTCCGATTATTGCATTATTTTCAAATAAAATTGTCTCGTTACACGCGTAAACAGTATTTGAATTACTGTCGTAAACCTTAAAGCTGATCACTTCTTCATCGCTAAGATCTGCATTGCTTACAATCGTAAAATTCCATAGATTATCCTGACCTGCTGCCAATGCCCTGCAATCGTTTTCGCCATCGGGGCCAAATGCTGCCGCCATATTATTGCCATCAGCTACAAAAGGATCGCCGAATAATTCGATAGATGCCAGGACTGTCATATTATATTGCGTGCCGGTTACTACCTCCCAATCGGGCTCGTTTACAATATATGAACAACCGTATATGATTACTTCATCCATGAAACCATAAAACGGGTGATGATTACCCGTATAGCCCCAATGATTGCCAAATTCAAGAGGTTTATAATCGTTTGCAATTGTAACATCACCTATAAATATTGAATTATCCAGCTCGTTATCGATATATAAATACTGGGTAGTCCCATCCCAGGATGCAACAATATGATGCCAATTAGTATCAACAATTTCTATTTCTGATTTACAAGCGTGTTGTGTACTTCCATCACCTAATAGGAAAATAATAGTATTGTCAGTGCCAATAATAAGGCCATACCCTTTTTTATGCGCACTGGTTATTTTAGAGATAAGGCCTTCGTCATACGACAGTGAACAACCTTTTCTCTTTATCCATAGTTCGATAGTGAATTGATTTGTATTGTTAAAATTCAGGATTGGATCATCGGGAATTAGGGTATAATCATTGATCCCGTCAAATTCTAATGCATAACCCGATATACCACTATTCCATTGAGGCCCGTGAAGTGTACAATTATTTTCATATCCACTACTACCATACGCAGTATTACCAGACCCTTCCTCAAATTTCCAATATCCAACTAAACAATCGGGTTGACTTCCACCACCAATCTCAATTTCAAGATACGGAATTAGGTCTCCAAATTCTTTGGAGTAAAATTTAGTCCAGGGAATATCAAACTGGCCCCAGGGTGCTTCATCCATAATTTTCCAACCAAAGTATTCACCTGGCAGATTATTGATTATTTCCTGCACATCACCTGTTACATCCCATGTCATCCACACTTCCGGTGCTCCAGGAACAATTGAACTTGATGTATGTTGCGATACACAAGTTGGCTGATTGTTCCAGGTAACGGTTTCTTCGTTCCATTCACTTGTTATGGGATAACAGCTTAATTCCCTTCCCGCGGGATTATTATCATGGTAATCGAAGTAGAAAAAGTTTAATGTTGCCGATAAGATTTCAGTATTGGTTGATATTGATGAAATATCGAAGTTTATAAGCACATCTTTCTGCCAATCTTCAGGATGCATGGGATGCCCATACCTGTTTTCTGTAATCAGAACAGTGCTTAAGCCATGATTAGAACCCGGATCTTTCATATATATGGTGGCATCACCTGATGGATAGAATGTTTGTGTTTGATTTCCTCCCCCAACCACCACGCTTCGATGAGCAATATTATTCGTTTCATCAATCTCACCAAGTACTTCATTGGGGTCGATAAGCACGTAGATGTCATGCTCCCCGGGTTCTTCCGGTATCCACTCACATTCAAGTATTGTCTGGCTACCACTCTCAATATAATGAACAGTAATCGTGTTGTCCGGACTACAATGCCAACGGTCATAAACAGTATTTGTATTCCCAACAAAATTTTCGTACAATAGTATTCCATCAGCATTAGGGTTTCCATCCCATACCTGGACTGTTAGGTTATATGACTCAAGAAGATTGGTGGCCATAGGAGAAATACGAAGTCCCTGATAGTCGGGATTGGGATCATTACCACCCATGCGGTCATAATTTTCAGCTTCTATATGTACATCGCCTACATTTACCCAATCAAGGGAATAATCAGGTGCCGAATCCATCTGGTATGTTCCCAGGAAAATTGTATGTGAACCTGCTGATATTGGGACATCGTGTATAGTTACAACTTTCCAATGAAGCCCTGAACCGCATCCCGGTACTGAAGGACTTGCTATATGTGTACCATCCAGCTCTACACGCCAATCAACGGTAACTCCATCCATGCAACGGTACGTGATATCTATTGTCCCTGAAACCGGATAGTCAAAATCCCACTCCGCCCATGCGGAACGGCCATTTGAAGAATACCAGCCATAAATGCCGTGTACAAAACATAACCCGGAATTGTGAATTTGCGTGCTTACAATTACACTTTCTCCTGCAATTGGTGCAGGATTAGAAATCCCGATGTCATCTTCATTTAATGAATAATCATACTCACCATATTGTGGATACGAATAATCATCCTCAATCGTAACATCAAACGACATTACTTGTGTGGCCAGCAGGGTCATGATCAGTGTTAAAAATAAGTTTTTCATAATAGTCTCCTAATTTTAAAGGTTTAATAAAAATTTCATAATGAATAATTAATATGATAAAGTTACATGTAGCTAAATGCCAAATCCAAATTTAATATGTGAACGTACGGATTTGTTGTGTGAAGGTATGCCGGGGGGTGTGTGAATGGAATTACTGTTAAAGTCAACAATTATTATTTCATTCAAAAAAACCACCAACTCATCCTCCCATGGGTAGTTCTATTTCTCCTTCCCAGCATTGTTGAGAACCATTATTGTAGGTTATACAAAATACCCAATGAATAGTACCGCTGATAATTTCCTTGGTATCTTTGTCAACTTTAACTTCATTGCTTTCCATGATTAAAGAAGTTGACCCGGTTAATTGAAGGCCAAACTGTCCTTCGTAAGTTAACATCCCTTCCTGTTCATAATTGCCACTGTAAACCCAATAATCCGGATCATCACACGAAACCTCACCTGATTGGATGTGATTACTTTGCATTTTAAAAAACTGTGTTTCCCAATAACCGTTCACTTCATTAGTATCGCGAAAACTCAGAATTTCAAAATAAGGAGGGATTAGACTAAACTCAAGTTCTCCCCATCCGGTTAAGTGAAGGAAATATTCAAATTTGATATCATTTCCTTCATAATTAAGTGGAAATGAAAAATCATAAACAGGGATCCAATTAGATCCTGAATTAGGTACAATTTCTCTTCTTATCGCGATAATACCAATCCCACGAGTGTCGCATATAACAGTATCACTTATTATAAAACCATCTTTGTAGCTGGAGTTTGTTAAAGCGTTCACCATCGTTATCGATATTTCTAACTCTTTCAGCATCCCTGCCGATTTTGATTGAAGCGAATTATTAACAATTTCAATAGCTTCTTCTTCACTTAAGGTTACTGTTTCAGTAACTTCATCATCTGTTTTTTTGCAACCACCAATAAACATGATCATTGCTAACAGAAAAATTCCGAAAATTTTAAGAATTGCTTTCATGACTTTATGTTTTTTAATTAATAATATATTGAATTCAATATAATATCTGTAAACTTCAAAAAAAGTAAACAGAATTCTTGAAGTTTTTTTGGTGAAAATGTGTGGGGGATTTGAAAAACCGGGCCAGGCCGGTTGAGAGGGAGGATAAAATTGTGGCGTTTCAGCGAGGCGAGTTAGGGTTCGGGCTAAAGTGGATTGATTTTTCCGTTTGAACATAATCTGTTAAAATAGAATTAATATATATGTGTCATATAATGCTATATCTAAATTTACTATTTTGTAAACAACTTTTTTTCTTTTATTTTGATGATCTTTCCATATTTTTTTAGCGCTTCCATATCAATTCGTTTTTTATCTCCGACAATGCAAATTACAAGAGGCTGCTCTTTAATGTTATTATTATAGAAATTTACAATATCATCAAATAACAGTTGTTCATACTTTTGAATTTTTATTTTTGATGGATCATCGGTATATCCTTTAAGTTTCCATTTTTCAACAGTTTCACTTATATCACGGAATCCGGGCCTTTTTGTTAATGCTGATTGTGATAAATAATTCTTAATCATATCCATACGTTCATTTTTTTCGGGCATATTTCTGATTAAATCGACAAACACTTCAATTGCTTCATTGCTTTTATCAGCCTGTGTGCCTAAGTATCCTATAAACCATGTTTGTTTACCCATTAACGCGGGGGTGATATAACCGGCCCCGGCAACATAAGCCAGTGAGCGGTATTCTCTGATTTCCTGCATTACAAGGCCTGAAAAGCCACCTCCAAAATACATGTTAAAAGCATCGATATGCGCATCTTCTTTAATTTCATATTGTTTGCCGTTGATAAATAAACCAATTTTACCCTGCAATGCACTTTTTTTATTAACAAAATATATGGCATTTTCCTGATACATTTCAGGATCTTTCACAACAGGTGAACCGCTTTTTTTAAGTGTTTCATTTATTTTCAGGTTTGAGGTTATCAAATCCTTCAACTCGTCAGAATTATTTGTTCCGCAATAATGAATTTCGGCTTGGTATTTCGTTGCTTTTAAAAATGTATTTACAAGGCTATCGGTATTTAACTTTTTTATTTCCTTTAATTTTAATCGATCGATATAGGGAGATTTATTTTTAAATCGAACAAAATCAAATAATGCAAAACCAACATTATCAGGCTTCGACTGTTCCATTTTTCTAATGGCTTTCGTTTCATCTAAAATGATATTCAGTTTTTCAGGTTCTAACTCAGGTTTTGTTAATAAAAGAGAAATTAATTTTAATGCATCGGGGAGCTTCTCTTCAACGCCGTTCATTTCAATATAGGTATAACTATCATCGCTTTTAATGTTGTAGCTGCAACCGATTTTGCTAAAATCTTTTTTATATTCATCAACTTTATATTTTTTTGTACCTGAATAATTCATTATTTCAGAAGCATACTTTAGCAACGGTAGTTTTTCCCCACCTACACCAAACTTCAATGTCAAGGTAAAAATGTTATTTTTAGGATTTTCAACGGCAAAAAGAGTAAGATTTTCCTGCAGTTTAACTGTTTGAATATCTTTTTCAAAATCAATAAATTTCTGCATCGGTTCTTTTGTCCGGATTTTTTCAAAACGTTTTGTAAAAGCCGATTTGGCATTTGTGTTTGCAACTACCGGTTCATATCCGGGTTTGTCAATTTTTATTTTTTTAGGAAATCCCATTTTAGAGAAAAATGCCAGGTAGTCGTTTCCATAATATTTATTAGCCACCCTGATAACATCTTCTTTTGTTATTCTTTTAATTTTTTCAGGATAAGCCAAAACATCCTTAATGTTGCGTTTCTGACTAAAACCTATTGCAAGTCTTTGTGCTATATATTTATTTGATTCCATTGAAAGCATGTAATCTTTGTATAGTTCCGTTTTAATGGCATCTACCATCCAGTCATCAAAATTGCCATTCCGAAGATTCTCAAGTTCTGATAAAACAAGCGTTTCTGCTTCCTCAAGTTTTTGCCCTAATATTTTAGGTACAGCGAATATTATTGCGCACCCGAAGTCGTTATATGGTATTACCATTAATTGCGCAGCCAGAAGTTTGTTATCTAATGTTAGTTTATCCAGTAATCCGCTGCCGTTTTGGTTTGTTAATATTCCATTACAAACATCAAAAGCAATTTCATCTTCATGTCTGGCAGGTGGGGTACGGAATCCAAGTAATCCAAGTTTTACCGGGCTCATTCTACGTTCAATAAGTTCTCTGCCTGCGAAAGGCTCTTCAATATATTCTTTTTGTTCGGGGATATCACCTTTTTGCCATTTACCGAACTTTTTTTCAATAAGTGGTTTTACTTCATCAGAATTAAAATCCCCCACAAGCACCAGTGCCATATTATTAGCAATATAATATTTCTTAAAAAATTCATACATTTTAGTTAGCGAAGGATTCTTTAAATCCTCAACTGTTCCGAGAATAGTTTGCTGACCATAGGGATGTTGTTTGAAAAAATGACGGTCAAATTCCTCGAGCAAAGGGGTTATAAAAATATCGTTATACATATTTTTTTCTTCATATACTACTTCAAGTTCCGCCTGAAATAACCTGAAAACAGGATTGATAAACGTGTGGCTATATAATTCCAACCATTTTTCTATTTGATTTGGCGGAAATTTACTATAAAAAAGGGTTATATCAGTTCCTGTGCCTGCATTTAAATTGGTTCCGCCTATGCTTTTTATTAAGTTGCTTAATTCATTGGGGATAGCATATTCGGCTGCTTTAAGAGATTCTTCATTGATCCTTTTTTGGAGTTCTTTTCTTTTTGCCGGATCTTCTGTTTTACCAAGGTCATCATAAAGGGAAAATATCTTATTAATATGAGGCTTCTCTTTTTCCCAGTTTGTTGTACCAAGTTCCCCGGTGCCTTTAAACAACATGTGTTCCTGGTAATGTGCCATTCCTGTTGCATCTTCCGGGTCGTTTTTAGCTCCTACCCTGACAACGACAACACCAAATACTTCAGGCTTGTAATGGTCTTCATGCAGAATTACAGTTAATCCATTGTTTAATTCATACTCTTCAACTTCAATGGATTGTGCAAAAGCAATTGTACTAAATAACGAAGAGAATACTAATAATACAATTAAATAGATTTTAAATGTTTTCATAATAATGAATTAGATTGATTAAACTTAATTTTCTCATTTTACATAATTGTTATTTTGGGTAAAAAACTACCCCTATTCCAAAATTGTAACTTGATATAGGCTGTGTATATTTTATATTGCTAAGGCCTGTGAATACTCCATAATGAGTTGTTCCGTCCTCCTCAATAATAATGTCGTTTTGGAAAACGTATCTTTGATATTTGATTTTAGGTTTGGCTTTGAAATAATCCAATGAGAATTTTATATCAAAATCTTTTGATATGGAATAACGCATACCTGTTCCAAGTTGCCAGACAAAGGCACTTCCGTGTCCTGAATTTTGTTCTGCAATCAGATATCCATTATTGAATGTTTGTTTAATAAATGGCCTTTCCAAATACATATACCCCCCCAATAATCTTAAATCCAGTGCAAATTTTTCAATAGGAAGTGAAAAGTGAGGGCCTAACATAATATTAATATTCGACCATTTCCCATAATCATAATCATAACCGGTATTGGAAGGATAACCCGCGTTATTTAACATATCATCTATTTTCTTATCAAGAGGATTTATTCCCAGAGAAAAGGCTACTTCATATCCAAAAAGATTATTATAAATAACTCCGTAATTAGCAAACAGGAATCCACCATTAACAGCAAAACCTGCCACCTCCTCTAAATTTGCCCCAGTACTTGCAAAATCTCCTTGTGGTATTGCGATACCAATAGTTAATTCACTAAAAACGCGTTTTGGCATTTTCTTTCCTTCATCGCCTGGAGTACTACTTATTCCGGTGTTATTAGTCTGGGCAAATGTTAATATTGTGAATCCGATAAATAGCGCAGATATAATTTTATTTTTCATGATTTAAAAGTTTTTATAAATTTCACATATAAAATTAATATAAATTAAATCCTAAAACAATCATTGCATAGTAACCCCCCGGGTTGATATTGGGGCTGTCGTTTTGTTTGGTTTTATTCATTTTCCAAGAAGATATACTTATAGGGAAATAATAACCTCCGCGAATTCCCAATATCCAATAGTCCTTATTATCTGGTTTCTTAGATATTTTAATAAAATAATTTATTTGAGTTGAAATATTAACCAAAAAAGCCTTTGTCGTCATTTTTAATTGGTTTCCTTCAGATGAGTAATCATTAAATGTTATTGAAGATGCAAAATCATTTGATAAATTAACTGTTGTCCAGGAATAATAAATACCGGCAGAGCTATACATCTGAAATTTTTTCTTATTTAAATAAGCATATCCAAACGAAAGACCCAAACCCCGGCTATCAATTGTAGAAGTTATGGTATCTTTACTTTTAGATTGTTCATAGTAATATACATCAGCCTGGAACAAAATATTCTTTGCATAGATTACTGTACCAAGTCCCAATGACATACAATAAGAATCAAACTGTGGATAATTGTAGAGGCTCAGTGCTTCATTAAGTTCAGTTAAATCCGGTGATTGAATGCCAACAAAGGCTACAAATTGAGATGATGTGGTGTTTGTCGTATCATTTTGTCCAAATAAAACCTGAGAACAAAATAGCGTCAGAAGAATGATAATAAATTTTTTCATGATAAAAGTTTTTATAAATTCATTTCTTTTTTTAATAAAGCAAGTCTATCAATACTATTAAAGTACCAAATGTAATTCCCAGGATAACCGAATTAACCGTGATCTGCAATGCATTGTTGTTTTTAAACCCAAACCCACAGAAAAAGCATTCGAGGAGCAAAAATGCGATTGCCAAAAAAAAATATTATCCCGGGCAATTGTGGAGAGGGCTATTCATTTTTTCTAAACATGAGTAGGTAAATAATGGGTAAAAGTCCCACTGTATTAAAAATTGCGAGGCAAATGAACCATGCCAGGTGATTGTTTCGCGCTGCTTTCCACATTGCAATAATTTTCCAAATCCCATCCCATAATACAATAACCACTACTCCTGAAAGAAACCAGGGCGTAATTAAAGAATTTAAGTTTTCCATTTTGATTAAGTTTTATATTGTTAAAGACTATTTTTTTGTTGATTATTATTTAAAATTTCTATTGATAAAATTAATGTTGCTAATATACAAAATCCAAATTTAATATGTGAACGTACGAATTTGTTGTGTGAAGGTATGCCGGGGGGGGTGTGAATGGAATTACTGTTAAAGTCAACAATTATTATTTCATTCAAAAAAACCACCATCTCATCCTCCCATGGGTAGTTCTATTTCTCCTTCCCAGCATCCCTGCCGATTTCGATTGGAGCGAATTATTAACAATTTCAATAGCTTCTTCTTCACTTAAGGTTCATGATTAATGCTAACAGAAAAATTCCGAAAATTTTAAGAATTGCTTTCATGACTTTATATTTTTATATTAAACAATAAATTTGTCTCATAATAATATCAGGGAATTTCAAAAAAAGTAAACAAGATTCTTGAAGTTTTTTGGTGAAAATGTGTGGGGGATTTGAAGAATCGGTCTGGGCCGATTCAGGGGAAGGAAATAATTGTGGCGTTTCAGCGAGGTGTTAAGGAACGTGGAAATATTCAGGCTCTTTAAAAGCCACTAATGCTAACATGTTAACGATATTTTCAAATTATCAGATTTTGTAATTATTTAGGTGGATGTATTATTTACCAAATCCTTATGACCCCATCCCCGCCCTCCCGAAATTCGGGACAGGCATTCCCCTTGAGGGGAAGGGAGACCAGCCGCACAAGCGACTGCAGTAACCAGTGTGGTGGCATTCTCCCCCTCAAGGGGGAGTTAGAGGGGGTCTATGGTAGAAGCCATATGTTTGGAGTTGAAAGCAAGTAGCTAAATAATTATCAGATTTTAATGTAAATTTTTTATCATTATGTGATTTCTTTCGATGATAATAAAAAAATGTTCAAAACTATGACACCAAACAGTTATGCGGTTTACAATATTTTGAATTTAGTTTTTGCTGATGATTCGGTAAGGGTTACATAACTACCACCTTCTTAACAAACCTAACTTGGACAAGCCAAAACCAAACAAGGTGATCATGTAAAAATTATGGTGTATTCCTGTTTTGGTTTGTCCAAGTTAGTCGGCAAAATTTATAAATGCATATTTTGCAATTAAGAGCTTTATTATTACTCTTCATTTCATAATAACGACAATGCATTTTAAATTTTGCTTGGGTACCTTATCTCTAATATTCTGCCAAAAAATGGCAGAATATTAGAGATAAGAGCCTAAAGGATTCGCCAGTAATACTTATCAAATAAATCCCTGCCGGAAAACCCGAAAGGTTAATTTGCTTTTTCTGTGCGTTTTTCGCGCCATCCATTTCAAACTGAAGGTATTCTTTGTTGCGTAAATCAAAAACCTTTCCGCTTACTTTTTCCTGCAGGCCTTCAATAATTATTTCCACCTTCCCTTCCGTTGGGTTTGGATAAATCCTGAGGTCGTTTGAAATGTTTTCATTAACCGAACTTGCCGACATTTTTACTTTTGAAACCACTGAGATGCCATTCAGTTTAAAAGTACCATCATTATCATATCCGGGGTTATATTCTACATCAAGGTCAAAAATTTCATTGGATGACGGGCGGTATAGTTTGAAGTGGATGGGTTCGCCTTCGGTGAAGCCGTCAGCATAAGTTGTTGAGGGATCATCGCCGAAAAGTGTAATGGATGAATTAATTTTCGGGTTATCGACCTGTAGAAAACCACATAAGTGATTGTGGTGATTAAAAACCCCTACATGGTCTCCAGATATCATTTCGTTAAGCGATAAATTTTGGAATGCCACCAAATGAGTGAATGGGTTCATGTACAATTCTCCCCAATGAGTTGAAACGGTATTGGTTTGACGCTGTGGAATACTGTAACTTTTGTTATCACAATCGGGGAAGGTAAGGGTAATATCACCTGACACCTTAATTTTATATGCCCTGCCAGGCACAAGATAATCCAAAGTATAGATAGCCATTTCAGGCCAGAAAATTTTGGTGCCAATCAGTTCCTGGACAATAACAATAGAATTTGTGTCGGTTTTAAATAGATCCCATGAATTGGCCGGACACTGGCTCAAAATCGGCATATAAGACCAACCTGAATCGAGCGTTATCTTATGGGGAGCGAAATTATATCCGCGAATTGGAAAGTTCGTAGCGGCATTCATCTTCAGCGCATAACCGGAACCGTTGTCCCAGTTTCCAATGGTATTTATTTCCCTTTCCGGCCAGTAAACCCCGGTAAGGTTCTTGAGGATAATCAATTTATCAAAAATGGGTGAGAACAAGTCTTCAAAATTAGGAGTAGATGGAATGATATAACTTGAAATACTGTTCCAACCACCGGTGAAAAGATAATCTTGTTCTAGTAAACCTTTGTCGGCAATATTGGATACAGATTGCTTGAAGGGACCGGCTAAATTCTTCCCAATAGTTGGTGAACAGATGCTATCAGGATGTTTTTCCACAACCACACGGTAAAAACATTCAAGTGGCTGAGGGTTTTTATCCGGGTATTGATGAGGAAGGTTATTGGCATGATAAACAGAATCAATCAGAGTTAGTGCATCTAATGTAGCTCCCCTGTATATATAAAACCAGTCATAAGTAAAACCTTCATATACATTCCAATTTAGGGTAACACCTGATGGTACTCCTGCACTTGTAGTTAGTAATATGGTTCTGTGGTGTTTACTGAGAGAAGATTCATTGCCACAGCTATCTACTGCTGTAATCATATATGATTCAGCAAAAACGCAGGGACTAGAAGAAAGATCAATATAGACACTTAAGCTATCAAAAAGCACTGATCCGATTGGAGTTGGAAAACCTTGTTTGTAAATATTATAATATGCAGTCCCCACACCTTCTGTTTTTTCCCATACAACCATGTTTTTTCCAGTTGAATCATTCACAGTTACCAAACAGATTTCTTCATCCTCATAAACCTGGGAAACACTTATTGATAATGTATCGAATGCCTGGCAAGAATAATAATCGGTTACTTGCAGGAATATTGTTGTGTCGTAGTCAACCTGGATAGTCAGCGCTGAATCGGTGGACAGTGTGTCTATTGTTGTTGTACTCCACAAGTATGTGTATGGCGGCATTCCCCCGGTAATATCAGGAATAATGTCAATTGAATCTCCCGGGCAAGTCGTGAAATCGTTACCTAAATCAACGTTAAGCGAATCTATAGTAATAAAGTTCCAGACAGGGCCAAAGGTGGTATTTTCATGGGAATCCTGAACATCCACACGCCAATGATATGATGTTTGTGGTTCCAGGGTATCCCATATACATTCCTGGTATGTTCCACTTAGTACATTGTATTTTTCACAAAGAAGTATGCACCCTCCGCTATAGTATATTGTTACCTTATCCACATAGGGTGTAATTGAGGGGTTGGATGAATTAAGTTCAACTTTAAAATTTATATACCTGGAATCAGGTAAATCAGAAATAGGTGCCCAATTAGAACCATCGTCTGAGTATGTTACAATAAGAGCTGTGCCTGATGGAGAAGTTTCATTTATTGTTGCACTTGTCCAGTTAACTACTTCACCAGCATCGAATGTTGTGGAAAAATATTCACCAGAAGATGCATATTCTAAAGTTAGCTGATTTATATTTGGTTCTCCATCAATGCCATCTGTGCCGTCCTTTCCAGAGTTACCAACACCACTATGATCGCCTTCATCATATGCACCACGTCCCCCATCACCAAAAGAGCCGAAAACACATCCATTACCACCATTATACCAGTTCCAAACATATCCGCTATAGTTATCGTAATAACATTGATGGTTTCCACCGCCATCACCGCCATCACCACCATTACCACCAAAAGAGGTTATATTATTTGCATTTAAATTGATAAGTTCAGAATAATAAATACTGATAATACCGCCATCACCGCCATCACCACCATCACCTCCGCCACCTCCGCCACCTGCAAAATCACAATTAACATTTGGATGATTTGGTGGATTCCAAGTAAAATACCCATTATCAATACTAGTATCACCATTGGCCCCGGCTTCACCATCACCACCACTAGCATTAATGTTACCTTGATTATCCAGCTTAAATGCATAAATTGTAAGCTCTCCACCACCAATACCACCATCACCCCCGTTACCCCCATTTCCACCATTACAATCCACAGGAAGCCAGAGAGGATGGTCATCAGGTATTGCTTTTGATCCTCCACCACCTGCTCTACCTGCCCCACCTGCTCCACCTCGATTGGCACCCTCAGCTCCACAATTGCCATTTTCAGGCCCAAAAGGAACACCACCATGTTCCTGACCTAATGGATCTTGTCCTTCACCACCATCGCCATGACTACCTCCGCCACCGCCGGAATAATTGTCATATATCGTTCCATTATTTATTATCGTACCCAAAATCCTTAATGTATAACCCTGAGTATCAAAAGTAGCTCCTGAACCAATTGTAAGGTTTTGAAAGTTTTTATCTGAATCCATTTGATAGTTCCCTCCCGGAAGTATGATTGTATCTCCATCTGAACCATCGCCAAAAACTGACATATCCTCATCAAGCATTAAATTACCATTGCCATCGGTTTGGGTGTTAATAAAGCTTCCTTGCTGCCAATCAGATTCATTATCCGTTACAATGCTATTTGATCCCGATTGGTCACATCCATAAAAATATACGGTTAGAGTGTCTCCTTCGGGGTCATTTACATAAGCTGATAAAGTTGGGTTTAGGATAACATTTGTTTTGTTGTCAAATGGAGTAGGATCAGAAGGAAGATGGGGTGGTTGATTAGTCAGGATAACAAGAATTGTTGAATCATTTGAAGACCAATACCCGTCATTGTCCTTTACACTAAAATGGATGTTGTATATGCCAGGCTCATCGAATACCTTAACAAAGTTGGTATCATCACTTAATGGTATGGACAAACCATCTTCAGAAACCGACCATAAACACCCCTCAATGATACCATCCACATCCTCTCCATGTCCGTAAAAATAAACTGGTTCATTAATAAATTGAGGATTAGGAATAATCGAGTCGATGAAAGCTGTGGGGGGGGGATTTGTGCATATCGTTACAATATATTTATCTAACGGGAAAGGGCCACCCGGGGTATTTCCTGCAATAAAGGATTCTTCAGTGTTTTTTACCAATGCTATTCCAAAAGGGTCAGGCGGGTATTCTAAATCCATAGTACATTCATCTATCCATTCCACACCCCCGGCTCCATTAGGAGTAAGGTCACAGAACCGCTCAATTGTACGTGTATTTTTATTAACGGCAACAAGCATGTTGCATTCTTCGTGATATTCCAAACCAGCCGCACTGTTATCCATTGGATCATACCATGGAACAGGCATGGATTGAATAAGAACAGGATATGTATTCACATCATATACAAAAAATTCGTAGAGCATATCCGGCGAACCGCTGGCTATACACCATAAATGACTATTATCCGAATCAAAGGCAAGCCCTGTGATACTACCCACATCGATATCATAGACGCCAATCACATCCCCGGAATAGTTGACACGATAAAGGAAATCCTCCGTAAAAACAGTGTACCAAAATGAAGGGGCTGATGTCGTAACACCACTAACAGTATCAATAGAAATTATACCAAAATTGTATGCCAGTCCGCGATTATCCTGCCATGAATCATTAATTTCGATAGTTGTAACCGTCTCGCAGGTAGCAGGGTTGTAACCTACAATTAATCCGTAGTAATCTACTTCAGGCGGATCTATAAATTTTATATCCATTAAATACCAAATACGGTCTTCAATAGGAAGTAAATGGGTTACTGAACTTTCACCATCATAAACTCCTATAGTATGTTCTAAAGGGTTTACCCAGTTCTGATTAATATCATTTATACAGCGACCGAGATACAGGCAAATACCAGATACTGAATCTCTGTTGAACGGACTCGCTCCCATATCTTCCCTTGTACCATCAGCATTTATTCCAGCCTGTATTGTGGGCTGTTCGGAAGGTACGTTTATAACATCTGCAAATACAAAACTACTGCAGAGCATAAATCCAATTGATAAGATTAATTTTACATTTTTCATTTTTTTAGCTCCTGGGGTTAAATAATTAAATGTTAAGCAAAGTCCCGCACGTGCGGGATCCCTTTCGTACGGGAAAAATCCCGCCACTTCGGGGATTGAATGTACAAAAATACAAACAAATCAGATAACAAAGGTGTAATCTTTTTAAAATCATGCTTATCAGACCTGTTGAGCATTGTACCTCCCACTTCTGCATTTCTAATACATTACATGTAAATGGCAAACCTCAAAAATATGGCCCGAACGCTTTTGCCTTTGTTCTTCCGTCATAATCCGTGATTACGCGATTTCTACTTTATTACATATTTCGGGGTTTCATACCATGCTATTTTGCCGATTTTATTTTAGTAGTCCAATAGTATATCTAATTAATTTCAAAAAGGTAAACATCAGGAAGTAGGAAAACATCTTATCAACAATATTTTAAATTGTGTAAATTTGTTCCCTGTGTTAATGTTATCAGATTATGAAAAAACTAAGAAATTTTTCCAGACGTTTTGTTAAAAATTTGACTGTGTTAGTTTTGTTGTTTGCAGTGCCGGCATATGGGCAATTGCTCCCGGCCGGTCCCGAAACCGGTCAAACCTACGCCCTTATCATCGGAATATCGGAATATAAAAATGTAGAAGGATTGGAATTTGCAAACCGGGATGCCCAGGCATTTGCTGCCTTCCTGCAATCGAAAAGTGGTGGGGAAGTAGAACCTGAGAAAATAAAATTGTTTCTAAACAGTGAAGCTACTGCCGTAAATATTGGGTCGGCAATAGAACAGTTTCATAAGCAAATCAATAAAGGCGACAAACTCTTTTTCTTTTTTGCAGGCCATGGCGACATGGAGGCAAGCAACATGAATAACGGCCTGTTGCTGTTGCATGATGCGCCGGCTTCGTCATATTGGGCTTTAGGGGACGATTACCTTGAAGTAAACAAGCTGAAACAAATAAGCGAAAATTTTACCGCCCGTGGTGTAGAAATGTTCATCATTGCCGATGCATGCCGATCGGGACATCTTTCGGGGGGTGTCAACGGGGTTTATGCCACCTCGATGGCGCTAAAGGAAAGATGGTCGAACGAGATCAAGATACTTTCGTGCCAGCCCAACGAATTATCGCAGGAGGGCAAGCAGTGGGGTGGCGGTCATGGAGTGTTCACCTATTACCTCATCGAAGGTTTGTATGGCTTAGCTAACGAAAATAGTGACGAAGACCAATGTGTGAATGTGATGGAGATAGAAAACTACCTCAGAAAGTTTGTGGTGAGGGATGCAGCGCCTGCCCGGCAAACGCCAATAGTGTCGGGCGACCGCTGGAAAACCATCAACTGCTTTGATGATACGGAGTATGCAAATGTTATCAGGCAAAGGGAAAAATTTATCCCTACAATGGATATTATCAATACAAAGGGCTTGCTCGATCAGCTTATTTCAGGACCGGATTCTTTAATGGCTGAACTTTATGTTCAATATGAAGAGGCTGTTGATAATGACAATCTAATTTTGCCTGAAGGGGAATTGGCATGGGACTTTTATAAAAAAATCATCGGAGCATTAAATGACGAGCAAATCGCCAGGACCTTGAAACGAAATTTTGCAGCTGCCCTTCAGCAAAGCTCGATGGATATTATCGAACCCATTTTACAACTGGAAAGTTTTGAGAGAAAAAGCATTGAGGAATATCAGGTAACAGCATTGGAACTGGACAAGGCTATAGAGTTGCTCGGCGAGTATCATTTTCTCACAGATAAACTTAAAATCAGGAAACTTTTCATCGAGGCCTACGCCCTTTGCGAAGAATACGAACAAAATAATGACACTCAAGATCTTCAGGATAATCAAAATTTCCAGCAGGCAAAAGACTTGCTTTATAAGGCGGTTGCCATTGATCCAAATGTTGCCTACCCATATTTTCAATTGGGTTGGAATTACAATAAACAAGGAGATTTTGAAAATGCCCTTGAGATCTATCAAAAGTATGTTGAACTCGTCCCCAACAACAAAAGAGCTTACAATAACCTCGGCTGTGCTTACAATAGCCTTGAAGAATATGATAAAGCAATAGGGTGTTTTGAGCGGGTGATTGAACTTGATTCAAACTATGTGTTTGCGCATAATAATATCGGATATAATTATGCCTTGCAGGGAAAATTTGTTGAGTCGATACCCTATTTTGAAAAGGCCATCGAAAGAGATTCGATGTATTTACGGCCTTATTATAATCTCGGAACTGTTTATATTCATCTGCATGATTTTGAAAAGGCAAAGGAGTGGTTAAATAAATTTCTTGTTCTCGACCCGGATGATTTTGATGCATATTATAACCTCGCCTGTATTGGCTCGTTGGAAAATAATAAGGATGAAGCTTTGAAAAACTTTGCAAAAGCGCTGGAACTTGGGTTTGATAATATGGAATGGATTAAACAGGACCCTGATCTGGACAATATCCGAAATACACCTAAATTCAAATCACTAATGAAAAAATATTTCAAATAGAATAGATTCATTGTTTACTTTTCCTTCAAATTGGAGATACTTAAATGAAAAAACTTTCAAACACAGAAATGCTCTATGGACTGATAAGGAACAAACAGGAAGCAGTTGCACAGATTGTTGAAATTACAGTTCCAGAGCTAACCAGGAAAGTTAAGTATTTGCGTAACGATTGTGAAGCGAGTGATGAACCTGACTCGGCGATTGCAAATGTATCGTTCAAAAAACAGCTTGTAAAATATCGGCATGAAGCCATAGGAAAAATACAACAATATGAAATAAAGTTTAATGAAGATACGCTTCTGAAAAGATGTCTGGGGGATCTGTTTTTCGTTGAGGTGATTTGGTTATGCCTTGAGTCTCGAATAAAAATCAATGTCTCAAAAATGTATCTGAAATTTGGGGATTTCAAGGAAAAGCGGGAATTAGAGGTGGATAATATTTACAGGCTGATATCGGTTGATACAATGGAGGTACTGAAAAATACACTTGTTGGTAAGCCGCGGGTAAAACACTCGAATGGTTTGCTCTTTACAATCTGTAGAAATAAAGTTGTCGATTATTTAAAACAACACATTAACGTGGTGAAAACAAACAATGGAAACATCTTGACACCAACAGCCAGCGGGCCGGGCGACATAAACTGGGAAACGATTTGTAGCGATCTCTTAGAGAAAATTTTAACAAGAACTGAATTTGAAGATTTTATGAAGGGAGCCAACGAAAAATATGAGATCATTGCAGATGCCCTAAAGCTCAAAGCCGGTTTGTCATACAACGAACGGAAGATATTAATATTTAAACTGGTTTCCGGCGAATCACATAAAGAAATCTCGATGATGCTTGGCCTGGATGCACGAACATCAAAAACACTTATGAGCAGGGCTATGCGAAAAATAAGGGCTTATTTAAAGGATAAAAAGATCGGGTTAAATTATAAACAACAGTAATTTGTATAAAATGAATAAGGGCAAAAACGACATATTGATCACCAAATTTCTCCGTAACGAACTAAACGAAGGGGAAAAGGAGTTGTTTGCAAACAAAATGAAAACCGAGCCTGATTTTGTTGAGGAGGTGCAACTTCAAATGGCGTTGTATAAGGCGCTGGAAAAGGCAGATGACAAGGAACTTGAAGAAAAGGCAGATATTGCCATCGCAAACCTTGATAAAAAAAAAGGGGACAGGAAGCGGAATATCACATTGTATTCTATGGTGTCGCTTGCCGCAACGATTTTACTGCTCATTTTTATCATCAATCCCTTTGGTGGAAATGAAATGAAACGATATATCGCGATGGCCGGCAAACCTTCCGCCGTGGAATTTGAAAAAATTAGGTCGTTCAGGCAACCAAATCAACCTATCGATAGTACTTTGGTTTTTCAATCGTGCGATGAAATGCTGATATCATCAGTGCCTGACCGGGAACTCATGGATAAGTATTTTTTCAATGATTGTGTTTTATATACTTTTATCAGTACATCAGATCGGGTAAAAATTCTTATTGATCTTGATGCACAATACCAAAAAGTGTATTATTTATGTAAGGACAAAACGTCGTATAGGCTTTCGGTTGTGTATAATGTTGAAGATAAAAAATTGTATTCGTTAGAAAAGGTTAAAGATTTCATAAAATGAAAATAATAGCTTTTTTCATTCATTAAATCATCACTAATACGTATTGCTGAAAATACCCTCATTTTCGGCATTGAGAAATGTTCGGAGAAACAAGTGTTTAAAGTTAGCCCGGTTATTACATTAATTCCAATGGTCCTGATAAATGAAGTTTTCCCTGACATATTTGAACCCGTAAGCAGAATTGATTTCGTTTCGCAAATATGGCTCGCAGCCGTTCACTTGCAGGAAGGTTTATAGTGTTTCGTATGTTTCCTTTTCCCCTCATTTTTCCAGATGAACGCTAAGCGGCTGTGGGCCATGATTTGCCGTTAGGTGCCTGTTACTATTTATTCTCAAAATCAATTCTCAAATGTTCTATATCAGCTACAGAATCAACTAATTTAAGACCATAAGTTGAAGTTAATTGTTTTTTAAGATCACTTGAATCTGATTTATTTTTGTAAGTCAGGTTTAACTCCTTATTCATTTCTTTATTATTATTCGATTCAATAAGAAATGTTTCCTTAAAGAACAGCCGAGAAATAGAAAATATACACATATTGTTTATACCATATCCTCTTGATACGATTTCCTATGCGTTCTTTATTCTCTTTACCTGCCACATAAAACAATAAAAGAAAAAATCGAAGAAGGTAATTGGTCTCATATCTTAGATACAACCTAAAAATGAGTTCTTCCAGCAGAGGCACGGCAATGATAAAAGCAAAAATCACAACGCTTTTAGGCATTTTATTTAACAGATCAAGTACCTTGTGATTTTCCATTGAAAACAGCCCCAGAGTTTCTATAGCTGATAATAATAAGATACATATTCCTGCAATGGCAAGGTCTAATATTAATATTAAAAATAGCTTGGTAACTTTCTCTTTTAATCTTTGATTGTTGATAGAATGATCAACGGGTTTTTTAAGAAAAAGAAATAAATCTAAATAAGTATCTTTAATAAGTTTATTCATGTTGTTATTTATTTTTTAAATAGGTTTAACTATAATTATTTAACTTTTGTAATAATCCCTAAATACCTGAGAGAGAGACTATGCACACGTACATTATCTCTTTACATATTTGAGTATCCAGTTTGAAATTTCATTGAGTGCTAATGGAGAAAATGTTTCTTCTATTTCCCCGTACTCAGAAACTGATCCGGTTTCTGCGGTTTGGAAAAGATGATTCAAACCTGGTAATTCCTTAATCGTATAATCTTTGTTGCCACCGGCTTTAAGGGCTTCCCCGATAGCCTCAAGATTTTCCTTTGGCGGCACCTGAAGGTCTTTTTCACCAACTATCGCGAGAACCGGGCATTTCACTTTTTTCAAAACCGGTTTGGGGTCATAAGTTAAAAAAAAGCGAAACCAATCGCTATTAATCGCATCAATTTGACTTTGAATAAATTCATCAGCATTTCCTATCTGTTTCTTTTCTTCCTCACTTAGATTATTAATTTCGTTCTCTAATAGTGCTTTTAACTCTTTCTCAGCTTTTTGCTTATCGTTTTCTGATTTTACTATGTCAATTACACTTTTTTGAATTTTTACTTTTTCATCAAGGTTTTCTTGTCCTTCAGCTCCCCCAATTAAACGCAACTGTGAAATTAAAATTTCTTCTCCTGTAGTGCCTGGCCCTGCTAATAACACTATAAAAGCCACATCATTATTTTCACTTGCTATCATTTGTGCAATTATTCCTCCTTCGCTATGTCCTATTAAGCCAATCCGTTTGTGTTGTATTTCTTTTCTGCTTTTCAGCAAATCAATACCGGCAAGTACATCAGTAGCAAAATCCTCACTTGTAGCCTTTGCTGTTAAATCGCCGGTTGATCCTCCTACTCCACGGTCATCAAACCGTAGCACGGCAATTCCGTTTTTGGTAAGATGGTCGGCTAATACCAGGAATGGTTTGTGGTTAAAAATTTCTTCATTCCTGTTTTGAGGTCCCGAACCGGATATCAATATAACAGCCGGGAATTTTCCTTCTTTTTCCGGTAACGAAAGTGTGCCTGCCAAAAGAATGCTATCTTTTTCATTTTTAAATTTAACATCTTCGGTATAATATGGAAACGGTGGCGCAGGCTCCTGAGGTCGGTTTATTACCCGCTTTTCAACTTTTCCCCTTTCCAGGTTTAAAGGATAGGAACTTCCATGTTGAGTAAAATTACCCTCTATTTTGTTAGAGTCTTTTACCTTTCCTGAATAATTAAAATTAATACCCGGTATTTCTAAATTCAATATAGAATCTTTAAAACTGACTTCCTTAACCGGAATACCTGTTGCACCCTGGTCGGGGCTAACCATAGTGGCAGAGTAGTTAGCGCCATCCTGGCTTATGTGAAATACTATTCTTAACTGCATACCTTGAATTTCAAGTAAGCCATTCCATTGCCCGGTAATATCCTGGGCAAAAGAAGAAATAGTGATAAAAGCTGAAATTAACACCAGGATAATTTTAAATGCCTGTTTCATAACTGTTTGTTTTTAAATTTATATTTCTAATTTGAATTTGTAATTTTAAAGACAGGTATTACTATTATTGAAATGGCAAAACAAATAAACGAGACTACTTTTTGAAATACTTTTCTTTGTTTCAATATCTGAAACAATTCAATATCGGAAAGTACTTCCATTCTATCTTCAAAAGGCTTGCTTATTTTATTTGTTCCTTTTTTCTATACATGAGTATGTAAACAATGGGTAAAATTCCCATGGTGTTAAAAATTGCGAGGCAAATGAACCATGCCAGGTGATTGTTTCGCGCTGCTTTCCACATTGCAATAATTTTCCAAATCGCATCCCATATTACAATAACCACTACTACTGTAAGAAACCAGGGCGTAATTAAAGAATTTAAGTTTTCCATTTTGTTTAAGTTTTATATTGTTAAAGACTATTTTTTTGTTGATTATTATTTAAAATTTCTATTGATAAAATTAATGTTGCTAATATACAAAATCCAAATTTAATATGTGAACGTATGGATTTATAGTGTGAAGGTATGCCGGGGAGGTGTGAATGGAAAAGTTTGGAGTGCCGAAGCAAAGCTTCGAGCATGCTCGACCGAAGGTCGGCATTTGGAGTTTGAGTTTTGAGTTCAGGGTTCAGGGTTCGAGTATTGTGAGACCTGGAAGGTTTGGCCGGTTTAAGAGTTTGTTATTATTTTTAAATCCATTTTTTTTATTTTCCTCTTTAACTCTCCTTTCATCAGAATATCATTTTCGTAAAGATAGATTTCTCATTCGCTGCGCTCCATCGAAATGACAAAGCTCATGAATATCTGGTAGGGAAAGGGAAAGCGGGTGCGGAGCGCCCGCTTTCCCTTTCCCTCAATCCAATAAACTACAACTTTGTCATTTCGACCGATCCGCCTGCTAAAGCGAAGCGGCGGGCAGGTCTGCAAAAGGCATCCATCCCGCCATGGCGGGTGAAATATTTGTAGAAATTCAAAGTCTTAAACCCCTATGCCTGGCCATCAGGGCGTTTACGGCCTTTTTATTTTATCCGCTACCGATGATAGAAGGCCGTAAACGACCTCGTATCTTTTCAACCCTCAACTGAAATCCCTGCGCTTCCCTATACGGATACCCGCTTCGCGAGGCGAGCCTGTGGCAAAAGCACAGGGCAACGGATTCTCACCTGAAACAAACCCGTATCTTATTTCTTAGCCTGACTGCTATGCGCCTTTGAGGGATTCGGGGTTTAGCGTTCTGAATTTCAACGTTTTTTACTTGAATAAAACAAATGGGCCAATACTATTAAAACACCAATGCTTATCCCGGCGATAAACGAATTGATCGTAATTTGCAATGCATTTTTGTTATTAAATCCAAACCCACAGGAAAACCATTCGATGAGCAAAAATGTGATTGCCAACAAAAATATTAGCTTCAATACCTGAATTGCTTTTTTATTCACCTGATAATAATTTTTAAGATAAAGTTATAGGATTTCAGTCCCCAAATCCAAATTTATTATGTGAACGTATGTAATTATTGTGTGAATGAACGCAGGGGAGGTGTGAATGGAATATTGAAGTTTATATAAAGATAACATCCAATTAAATTATTCAACAATTACCTTCCCACTGCCCCGATATATGTGATTACTTTTTATTGCGCTTGCCCAAACAGAATAAAAATAAACCCCCTCCGGCAAATCACTTATATCCATATCCTGGCTGTATTGCCCTGCTGCACGGCTGTTATCTATTGTCTTTTTTACCAACACGCCTGTTTGATTATAAAATTCTATTTTAATATCGCATTGTTCAGGCAAGTTACAAGTAAGATTGATTATTGAAGAAGCAGGATTAGGGGAACAGGTAACACCTATGTAATTTCCGTTTTGCATTATATTTTCAGGAACATCGGTATCAAGGTCATTTTGTATAATCAACATTCCGGCTTTCCAATCTGTAACATAAGCATTACTGCCTGATACGGCGACTCCATAAGCAATATGGGGTGTATTGTAGTACCCTACTTAGAAAGGTGCTGCCGGATTGCTGATATTGATTATACGAAGACCTTCATAACCACCAGCCATATAAGCATAACTGCCCGATACGGCGACCCCACAAGTACAACAATCGGGTGTAACGTAGTACCCTTCTTCAAAAGGTGCTGCCGGATTGCTGATGTTGATGATGCGAAGGCCACCATCATGATCTGCAACATAAGCATAACTGCCCGATACAGCGACCCCCCTGGCAAATCCGGGTGTAACGTAGTACCCTTCTTCGAAAGGCGCTGTAGGATCGCTAATATTTATAATCCTCAAACCTGCCTCATAATCTGCAACATACGCATAACTGCCCGATACAGCGACTCCCCTGGCATATCCGGGTGTATCGTAGTACCCTTCTTCGAAAGGTGCTGCCGGATTGCTGATGTTGATGATACGAAGACCCCAAATTTCAGCTACATAAGCATAGTTGCCCCATACTGCGACTCCCCTGGCATAACCGGGAGTGTCGAAGTACCCTTCTTCGAAAGGCGCTGCCGGATTGCTGATATTAATGATGCGAAGGCCACTATTACCATCTGCAACATAAGCATAATTGCCCGATACTGCGACTCCCTTGGGATAACCAGGTGTGTTGTAATACCCTTCTTCAAAAGGCGCTACCGGATTGCTGATGTTGATGATGCGAAGACCATCATAGTAATCTGCAACATAAGCATAACTGCCCGATACGGCGACTCCCCTGGCTTGACCGGGAGTGTCGAAATACCCTTCTTCGAAAGGCGCTGCCGGATTGCTGATGTTGATAATGCGAAGGCCACCATCATGATCTGCAACATAAGTATAACTGCCTGATAAGGTGACCCCCTTGGCAAATCCGGGTGTAATGTAGTACCCTTCTTCGAAAAGTGCTGTAGGATCGCTAATATTTATGATTCTCAAACCTGCATCAAAATCTGCAACATAAGCATAACTGCCCGATACGGAAACCTTACGGGCATATCCGGGTGTGTTGTAGTAACCTTCCTCAAAAGGTGCAGACAGATTACTAATATTTATGATGCGAAGACCACTATCACTATCTGCAACATAAGCATAACTGCCCGATAATGCAACCCCATTAGCATGTCTGGATGTGTAGAAGTAGCCTTCTTCAAAAGGTGTTGCCGGATTGCTGATGTTGATGATGCGAAGACCACCATCACCAGCTGCAACATAAGCATAATTGTTTGATAGGGCTACATCTTTAGCATGTCCAGGTGTGATGTAATACCCTTCCTCAAACGGTGCCGCAGGATTGCTGATGTTAATAATGCGAAGGCCACTGGTTTCATCTGCAACATAAGCAAAACTGCCAGATACGGCAATCGTCCAGGCACGTCCGGGAGTGTTGAAATACCCTTCCTCGAAAGGTACTGTAGGATCGCTAATATTTATAATCCTCAAACCTGCTTCATAATCTGCTACAAAAGCATAGTTCCCATCTATCGTAATCCCTTCTAAAACATCCGGTAAAAGTAACTCACCAACTTTCATAGGTTGTGAAGGGTTACTTTTATCAATGACCAAAAACATACACCCGCTACTAATATAGGTGTAATTGCCACTTTCAGCAACAGCACAACAAGGCCCGTAACCTAAGCTGTTAAAAATTTGCTATTCATTTAAAAAAGTTCCCCCCATTTTTAGAAATAGATAAAATAGAAGTTATAAACATCAGATTGTTAATAGAATAAATGAACAACTCATAATTAGTGTCGAAAAAATTACCATAATTGTGAAACTATAAAATACAATTATGGGATTACTGAAATTTTTTGAAAAAAGCAACTGGAAATTAAAAGCAATAAAGCGCTCTCAAATGATAAAGTCATTAAACAACAAAATAAAAGAGCTGATTATTAGCAGAAACAAAGCAAAGGAGAAGAATATCATTTTGATGACAGAAAGAGATGAACTCAAGAAAGAAAATTCCACATTGCGAAAAGAATTAAAAAAAAACTAAACATTACCGGATCAAAGCCAAAGAACCATAGTTATGGCATAACTGTTATAAAGTTGTTGCTGACAATTACAACCAGGGGTTCGGTAAAATTCAGGACCTTAGAAAAAGACAACAAAATAAGGGAAGAGATAGCAGGATTTTCAATGCAGACCCCCAGCCACGTAACAATAAGGAACTGGACATTAAAACTTGGGTATTACGAATTGACACGTGATAAAGAGAAATCGGATGATTGGATAATTTTGTTGGACCATAGTATCCAATTTGGTAAAGAAAAGATTTTTGTGGTTTTGGGAATCAGGGAAAGAGATTTCTTAAAACTAAAACGTCCTTTGCAGTATGCTGATTTAACTACTTTGCTTATAGTAAACAAGGATAACTGGAATGGTAAATTGGTATCGGAAGAATTAAAAGAATTAGAAACAAGAATCGGCAAGATCAAATATGCAGTAGGAGATTATGGAAGTGATATACGAAAAGGGTTAACTTTGTCTGGGGTAAGCCATGTGCATGATTTATCGCACCTTATCGCATTAATAACAGAAAAATTATATAAAAAAGATGGTCGTTTCAAGGAGTTGAAAAACAAGATGAGCAATATGCGGATCAAATATATACAGACCGATATAGCAGCAGTTGTCCCACCGAAAGGCAGGAAAAAATCAGAGTATCAAAGTTTTGATAAAATTATCAGATGGGCAAATGCAACTTTAAACTTAATTGAAAATAAGTTAAAAGACCCCGAACAAATAGAAATATTAGAGGAATATTTTGAGACTAAGACACTTGATAAGATAAAGAAAGAAATATCCTGGATTAGTAATTATTCAGATTTGATTAAAGAGTTAGCTGAAATAAGTAATGCTACAAAAGAAGTAGAAACAGAACTGAAATACAATGGCTTATCTAAATTAGGTTATAAGAGATGTGAAAAAATATTGAATAAATTAGAAAGCAATAAAGGAAAAGAATTTAAAGCAATATTAGTTTCAAGCATCAATCAACAAATTCAAATAGTACCAAATACGGATAGGATTCTATTTTCTTCAGATATTTTAGAATCACTTTTCGGTAAATATAAAAACAGGGTAAGTGAAAACCCAATGGCATCAATTACGTCCTTGATGTTGATAATTGCCGCTTTTACAATTGATCTGACGGATGAAAGGATTAAACACAGTATAGAAAATGTTAAAATGGAAGAGATAAAAATGTGGTCTCGGCAAAATATAGGAGTTAGCTTATTTCAAAAGCGAAAGGCTTTATTAGCAGCGTGATACAAAATATGGGGGGAACTTTTTTTCTGAAAATGAAGATTTTTAACAGCTTA
>Ga0307990_1000443_pt1 | contig 37225 bp, 34 predicted proteins | sample EllFjometagen129_FD_203168 | JGI IMG/M metagenome (GOLD analysis project Ga0307990, IMG submission 203168) | Marine microbial communities from Ellis Fjord, Antarctic Ocean - #129 | ecosystem: Environmental > Aquatic > Marine > Unclassified | place: Southern Ocean | collected 2014-10-08
GGAGGACCTGGTCCGGCTCTTCGAGACGGGCAAGGCGAAAGTCCAGGTGGTCCAAGATGGCAAGACCAGAGGCAAATAGTCACATGAAGGCATTTACGCTACTGGAACTGATGGTGGTCGTGGTCATCATGGCCATTACAGGGGCGATGATCGTGCCGATGATCGCGGGTGCCGGTGAGATGCAAGCTCTTAGCGCTGCTCGTATTATCGCTACGGATATTCAGTACGCTCAGAACGTGGCCATTACCATGCAGACTCCGGTAACGGTGCAGTTCGACGCATCAGCCGACAAGTACACATTGTCTAACGCAAGTGGTCCCCTGAAACACCCGATGACCAACAAGGACTATGTGATGGACTTTCAGACAAGAGGAGATTTCGAACAATTGGATCTTGCATCGGTGAGCTTTGACGGTGGGGACAGCCTGATTTTTGACGAGTTGGGCTCGCCGGATGCGGGAGGGAGCGTGACGGTGCTGGGCGGTTCGCAGACGTATCGAATTGATGTGACCTCCGTCACCGGAACAGTAAACGTTGTCACCCCGTGATGTTGACGGGCGATTTAAAAGGAACTGGGCATGTTGGACTTTCTGGTTGGCAAGAAGCGTTGGCCGATCGCATTGGACATAGGCACTGACTGCGTCAAGATGCTCCAGATGCAGTCGGTGGGCGGAAATATGTCCGTACGGGCCAGCGGGCATTGGCAGGCGCCCCACGGCGAACCGCGTAGCGGCGATCCATGGCGGCAACTGGTGATCGGGGCTGTCAAGGAGATGCTCCAGCGGGGTAACTTCGCTGGCAATCGTGTCATCACGGCTCTGTCGAGCAACGATCTGATGATTAAGAACGTTCGTCTGCCGCTAATGTCTCCGACCGAGACGGATGAAGCTATCCGGTGGGAAGCCAAGGAGCGTTTCGGTTGCGATTTCGCGCCGGACCAACTGCACTTTCTGAATGCCGGGCAGATCCGCCAAGGCACCGAAAGTTGCCAGGAAGTCATACTCCTGGCCTCGCCGGGCGAACTCGTCGAATCACACGTGGCGATGCTTAAGGAGATGGGCTTGATTCCCGAGTACATCGACGCCGAGCCACAGGCTATGTTTCGCCCGTTCGAACGCATGCTTCGCCGTCGTGCGGACGAGAACGAAATCAGCGTTATTGTCGACCTCGGGCATTCATCGACCAAGGTCGTAGTCGGACGTGGGCGAGACTTGGTCCTGGTTAAGAAGATCGACATAGGAGGCAAGGACCTCGCCGAGGCGGTCGCACGGCAGTTGAATCTCTCCTTTGAGGAGGCGTCTGAGTTACGGCTTCAGATTATCGGCGAGCATGCCAACTCCGAGAGGGACCCTGAAAGCGATGGCTACAAAGCCGATCCCAACTCGACGTCGTGGACAATCGTCGATGCGGTTCGAGGCAAGGTCGAAGAACTGGGTCGGGAGATTGCACTTTGCCTGCGGTATTGCTCGGTGACTTTCCGTGGCCTGAGGCCTCGGCGGGTGATGCTTACGGGCGGACAGGCGTACGATCCGGCCGTGATGAAGCTACTGGGCGAGCAACTGAACATAGAGTGCCAGATCGGCCGGCCGTTGCATGGCATAGACACGTCGGCTACGGATCTTGGCGGCAATCGTCGAGGAATGTTGGCGGAATGGAACCTTTGCGCAGGGCTGTCCTTCAGGTCGGCCCAATACGAGCGCAGTTTGCGAAAGAGCGATCATGAAAGAAATCAACTTTCTGCCTGAGCGCATAAAGCAACAGCGTAAAAGGCGGCACCGACTGATATGTCAGGGCTATCTGATGGTTATTTGCGTAGCCGGGCTGACTGTAATTATGTACGCCTTTGGGTTGCGGGTGGACAAGGTCCGCAACGAGCTGCAAATGCTCCAGAGCCGATCCGCAGCGATGGACAGCCAGTTGGCCCTGCGGGACAAGTTGAACGAGCAGTTGGCCGAGATGATGATAAAGGGCCGGATCGAAGAACAACTTGGTCGGTGCGTCGGGACTCTGGATGTTCTGGGTGAACTTCAGCGGGTGATGCCCGAAAGCCTGGCGCTGACTAACATGACGATGCAAACAGTCGAGGTACCGTTGGAGTTGGTCCCGGCCGAGCGACGCAACTCATCGAACAAGCCGGTGGCGCGGTCGGGTTCTGCCAAGACCAAGATGGTTAAGCGTGTCCGGCTGGTGCTGACGGGAATGGCCCCGACGGACGTGGACGTAGCCAACTTCATCGGTCAGCTTGCTGGCAGCAGGCTTTTCGAGGACGTGAGCATGGGCTACGCCAAGAACGTGACCTTCCGCAACCGCGGGGCTCGAAAATTCCAGGCTAACTGCTACTTGACGAGATAATCGCAGGAGTATGCCGTGACTCACGCAACCCGAAACAACACGATAGGCATGGGAATCTTGGCCGGGATAATCGTTGTGGCCACGATGGTGGTCTACGTTCCCCAGCAGCGCGAGTTGAATCGCCTTCGCGCTGAAATCAGCCAAGAGAAGATTCGTATGACGGACAATGGTCGCATCTGTTCGGCGGTGCCGGCGATGCTCAAGCAGGTCCAGACTCTCAAGAAGCGATACAGCAATTTCGACCAGCGACTGCCTCGGCAGATCGAGTTGGGGGGTTTCCTGCGAGAGATCAGCGGCGATCTGGCCCAGGAGAGCCTGGTCAACCAGTCTATCGAGCCGGGCAACCCGAGGCGGTCGGATCTGTTTCACACACTGCCGATCATGCTGCGGTTTAGAGGTACGTATCTGTCGCTGGCTAGTTTCCTCAAGAGGCTGAGCGAGATGGAGCGGCTTACCCAGGTCGAACGGATCACGATCTCCGGTGAAAACGGTAATCCGTCCAAGCCCGGTGAACCTTGGGGCCTGAACATAGAAGTCCTCATGAACATCTATTTCACGGAGAGCTAGGGAGAGCCTCATGAACGATACTAAGGCAAAAAACAATGGCTTTAAGGATCGGGTGCTGGCCGAGATGCGGCGCGATCCCAAGAAGGCGTCCATTCTGGGTGTGCTGACGCTTGTGCTGCTGATAATTGGCGGGCGAGAAGTCGCGAAGCTAGTAGGCTTGCCCAAGACCGGGTTGGCTGCGACGGCCCAGATTACGGACCAACTCGGCGGGACAAGCTTGCGAAAACCCGTGACCACGCCTGGGACTGCCGGGAGTTTGCCGGACGGATTGGGTGAACAGGATGCCCTGGCTGAGGATATGCCCGCACTGCCGGTGGATCGAGATATCTTCACGCCGAAGGAAGCGTATTTCCCCATCGAGAAGGCAGACAAGCCAACCAGACCGGTTGTCGCCACCGTCGTCGATCCCAATGCCCGCAAGGAGGCCGTCAGACGCGAGGTCCAGGCCCACGCCCAGTCCCTTTCGCTTCAGAGCACGGTCGTAGGATCGGTCTCGACGGCGATAGTCAACGGGCGGGTGCTTCATGTGGACGATTGGATCAACGATTTTCAGGTAGTCAAGATTACGTCGCGGTATTGCCAGTTGGAGAAGTCAGGCATCCGCGTGATGTTGGAAATGGCAAAGTGACTTAGCAGCCCGCGTCTTTGGAGGCGCAGGTTGCCCATCAAAAGTGTCGGTTGTCTTTGAGACGACCAGTTGGGAAGGAGACACGAGATGAAACGGTTCGAACGATTCAAGAGTTGCATGCGGATTATGGTGACAGTCGTCATATGCGCGTGCTTGTCTGCCTCGAAGGCCTTGGCTCAGCCAACGACCCGAGGGGCAACTTCTTCAGGCGGTGCGACGGAGCTCGAGGACATGACTCCACCGTCCAAGCCGTCGGCTGATGTATCTACGCCGCCTACCAAAGCCGCTGGCGGTGAAATGGTGGTGGTGCCTGGCTCTGCCGCGGACGATGAACGGGGCAAGTCTGGCGTGGCAGTGACTCGTCCTGGCACGTTCGAGATTCACGTTCAGGGGGCAGACCTTCGCGGTGTGCTGCAACTGCTCAGCAACCAGGACAAGCGGAATATCATCGCCACCAAGGATATTCAGGGGTCTGTTACGGCCGACCTCTACGGCGTGACCTTCCAGCAGGCTCTCGAGGCCGTTCTTGCCTCCAGCGGGTTCGACTACATCGAGGAGGATGGCTTTATATACGTTTACACGATGGAGCAAAAGGCCGCCCTGCTTAAGAAGAAGATCAAACCCATTTCAAAGGTTTTCCACCTATCGTACATTTCGGCCGCTGACGCGCAGGCGCTGATTGCTCCGGCCTTGTCTGAAGCGGGTTCCATGGCCGTTTCGCCGGCCTCGGGAATCGGCATCGAAACCAGCAAGACCGAAGCCGGTGGAAACAGCTACCCCAACGGCGATGCCTTGGTTGTCAGGGACGTGCCCGAGGCCCTTGATCGGGTGGCGGAACTGTTGACCGAACTCGACGTCAAGCCCGACCAGGTGCTCATCGAGACCACCATCCTCAGCGCCGACCTGCGCGAGGGCAACAAACTGGGCGTGAACTTCAACTTCCTGGGTGGCGTCGATTTCGGCGACACTGCCGGCACGTGGAGCACAAGCGGTGCTCCGACGTTTACCTCCGGCAACGCTGTGAGCCGAAGCGGCGGTAACTTCCGGACGGACTTTTCGCCGGTATCCGGTGGTATGACCCTGGGCCTCTTCGGAAACGACATAGCGTTCTTCATCAGCGCCCTGGAGACAGTGACCGACGTTACCGTTATCGCCAACCCAAAGCTGCTGGTTATCAACAAGCAGCGAGGTGAGGTGCTGGTCGGCAAGCGTGACGGCTACTTGACGACGACGTTGACCGAGACCAGCGCCACGCAGACCGTCGAGTTTCTGGAAACGGGCACTAAGCTGGTGGTCCGTCCCTTCGTGGCCAGGGATAAGTACATCCGCATGGAAGTACACCCGGAAGACTCCGATGGCAGCGTCGAGAACCAATTGCCCAGCCAGACCACCACAGAGGTCACCAGCAACATCCTGGTAAAGGACGGGCACACCATCGTGCTCGGAGGTCTGTTCCGCGAGAACACCTCCACCACGAAGAACCAGATTCCCGTGCTTGGTAACATCCCGTACCTCGGGACGCTTTTCAAGAGCCACGATGACAGCACTGACAGGAACGAGGTCATAATCCTCATCACGCCGCACATTATCAGCAACGAGGTGGATGAGGCCGTCAGCAGGCAAATCCGTGACGATGCCGAGCGAATCCGAATGGGCCAGCGAAAAGGGCTTCAGTGGTGGTCCAGCGAACGGATGGCTATGTGCTATCTGCGGGCCGCAAAGGAGGCCATCCGCGCCGGCAACCGCGAGCAGGCCCTTTGGGACCTCGACATGGCTTTGTCGATCAGGCCGCGGCTGTTCGAAGCCATCCGCATCAAAGAACAACTGACCCAGAAAGCCTATTGGGACGGCGAGGTCCAACATACCTCATCTAAGTATGTTATCGAGCGGATGATAATGCAGGATCTTGGCAAGCCTTATGATACTGTGATCCCGCCGAACAAGCCGTTGCATGCAGAGCGGATACCCGAGGACGTTCGCAAGGCCCTTGGAATCCAGCCGGAAATACCGCTTTCCTGGCCAGGGAAATTGTCGGGTCAGACAGGCCAGCCACGGGTTAAGGTGGAGATTCAGGTCCCCGCCAACGCCAAGCCGGCCGGGCCGCAGCCCATCGAGGTCCAGGCTACCGAACCGCAGGTGATCGCCCCCCAGCCGAAGAAGTCCGAAGCGGTCGAGGCACCACTGGTCCAGCCGAAACCTTCAGAGGATAGTGCTGATGAAGTAAAGCCGAGCGCCGCGAGACCCGATTAGTGAGCTATCAGCGAACCATCGGAGGCTCGCGGAAGCGGGTAGGCTTTGAAAACCCGAAGGCAGCTTTTTTTTGGCCACCAGTGTCAATATAAGGCACATACGAAGTTTGCGTAAGTTGAAGCCGAACTTAGGAGTTTGGTCATGAATAAATGGATATTTGCTGGAATCTTAGTGCTGATCACGGCCGGATGTCAGGGCACGAATACCTCGTTTTCCGACCAGCAGAATGACGCTCAGCAGCGATGGTCCAAGGCGAGAGCTTCCGTTGCGCTTCGAGTTGCGGAGAACAGGCTCTCTGCCGGGGCATTGGATGAGGCCTACAAGGCGGCCAAGCAGGCCATGACGCTCGAGCCTGACAGGTTCGAGGCCAAGATCGTCTTCGGTCGTGTACTGATCGAGAAGGGCAGGTTCACCGAGGCTGCCAACATTTTCAGCCAAGCCTGCCAGAGCCGTCCCAACGATGTCAGGGTGGTTTACTACCTGGGCGTCGCCCAGGAGAAGAACGGCCGGCTCGAAGACGCCCTGGCGACGTACCGCCGGGCTTACAGTTTGGACCAGTCCGATGTCGGGCCGATCAAGGCGGCGGCAGAGGTACTGGTAGCCATGGGCCAGCCGAGGGCGGCAATGTTGCAGATCGAGAGCTACTTGCCCAAGGCCCAGAACGACCCGGGCATGTACGAACTTGCCGGTCGGCTTGCTCTTATGGGCAAGGAGTACGACAAGGCGGCCAATTATTTCCAGCAGGTTTTGGACATGGACTCTCAGAATGTTCGTTACGCGGAGCTTCTGGCCCGTGCCCAGCACTCGGCTGGCCAATACACTCCGCTCGTGGACAATCTGACGGATTTGATAGGCCGGACGGATTACGAGGCACCGACATGGGTGTACCTGATGTTGGGCGACGCCTACCTGGCTAATCGCCGTGGCAAGGAGGCGTTCAACGCCTATTTCACGGCCAGCGAGCGCCAGCCCGGGCGTGTTGAGGTATGGCTTTCGCTTTCGCGTGCGGCCCTGGCTATGAACGACTCGCCTCGGGCGGTTGCTTCTGCCCAGAGGGCGCTCCAGGTAAGCGAATCTGACATTAACGCGCAATTGCTGCTGGGGTATTCCCTGCTGAGGGACAGCCAGCCCGCACGGGCCATACTGGTGCTGACCGACGCCGCGGCGGACCATCCCGCCAGCAGCACCCTCCAGTGCCTGATGGGCCGGGCTCACGCAGCCATCGGGCGGAAGTCCGAGGCCATCCGTTGCTACACGGTAGCGTTGCGCCTGGAGCCGGGCAACATGGTAGCGAGGCAGTTGCTTCAGTCGTCGACGAATGGTGAGAGCCTTTCGAAAGTCCAGTAGCCGTCGGGTCGTGCCGGGTGTTTTCGCCACGGCGACCGTGGTAATGCAGAACCCAATGGGAGATGCCGCGTGACAACCGCTAAGAGAGTTGGACTGACGGGATTGGCCGTCGTGGCGTTGGGGGGCTGTGCGGCCTACTACGCCGCTATGGTGATCGCGTACAAACCGGACGCTCCAGACGCTCGGCTCGGGTATCTCATTCCCGTCATGCTGGCATCGCTGACGGTGATGATTCTCGTCGGATTTCAGCGTCAGGTTCACCGCAGCGCAGGCTCCATCGGAAACCAGCTGAAGCAGTTGAAGGAATCCGACGAGGTCGGACTGATCGAAGTCAGCGACGGTGAGGAATTGGTCTCGGTGGCCACGCCGCTTAACGAGTACCTCCTGTCGATCCGCAAGAACATGAATCGACTGCGATCAGAAAATCGGGAACTTCAGATTCAGGCTCGGATCGCCGCGGCAGAGAAGCACCACACCGAGGCGATCATCTTTTCGATTTCCGATGCCGTTATCGTAACTAACCGATTTGACGAGTTGCTGTTGGCCAATGACGCAGCCGAGAAGCTCCTGGGCTTCCAGTTGTCCTCGGCGGTCCGCAAGAACATCGACCGCATCGTTTCGGACGGAACGTTAGTGCGGCTGATCCGCGAGACGCGAAGCCACGGCAGCAGCTTTACGCGGAAGGTGGTCGAGCACAGCATCGACAGCAAGGGCACGCCTCGGACCTTCAGCATCACACTAAGTTGCATCGTGGCGCCGGACGAGGAAGTCTCGGGTGTCGTGGCGGTCCTGCACGACGTGACGCGGGAGAAGGACATCGCCCGCATGAAGACCGACTTCGTTTCCAATGTCTCTCACGAACTCAAGACGCCGCTGGCTTCGATCAAGGCGTACGTCGAGATGCTCATGGATGATGAGGCCGAGGACGAGGCCACCAAGGCCGAGTTCTACGAGATCATTTCCACCGAGGCTGATCGTCTCCACAGGCTCATCGAGAACATCCTGAACATCTCTCGGATCGAATCGGGCGTGGTCAAGGTTGTGCGCGAGCCGGTTAGCCTGCCGGGTGTGGTCAAGCAGGTTCTGGATGTGGCCTCGCCCCAGGCGAAGCTCAAGGGTCTCAAGTTGTTCAGCCACCTTGCCCCGATCTACTACCAGGTTGAGGCAGACCACGACATGATCTACCAAGCCGTGATGAACCTGGTGTCCAACGCGATCAAGTACACTCCTCAGAATGGACAGGTAAGTGTAACGGTGGGGGTGGACGAGAGGCGAGGAATCAGCTTCTGTGAGGTTTCCGACGACGGGGCAGGCATCGCCGTTGAGGAACTGCCGCACATATTCGACAAGTTCTACAGAATTAAGGCTAACAACAAGTTGGCCAAAGGTACGGGGCTTGGCTTGACGCTGGTGAAACACATTATCGAAACGGTTCACGATGGCAAGCTGTCGGTGACCAGCGCCGAAGGCAATGGCAGCACGTTTACGTTCGAGCTGCCCGTTATAAACTGAGCGGATAAATCGTAAAAGGCAGGTGTGACAATGAGTGTTAAGAAGATCCTGGTTGCCGACGATGAAGCCCACATACTGCACGTGGTTTCCATGAAACTCCGTAACGCGGGCTTTGAAATAATCACGGCGGTCGATGGAGAGGAGGCCTTGGAGCTGTGTATTTCCGAAAGGCCCGATCTGCTCATTACGGACTTTCAGATGCCGTTTATGACTGGACTGGAACTGTGTACACAACTTCGTCGGCAGGATGCCACGCGAGACATACCCGCGATGATGCTGACGGCCCGGGGATTCGACATAGAGCCCGAGGAGATGGAGGCCGCCAAAATACTGGCTGTGCTGGCAAAGCCTTTCTCTCCACGGGAGGTCCTTCAGAAAGTTAACGAGTTATTGGCCACGGTGGGCGCGGAGCAGGAATGAACTTCACGCAGACAAGTACCTGTAAGATTCTCGCCGAAATGGAACCGATGTTCCATCGACTCGGGGATCGCGCCCGCGACCTGGGTTTGGAACTGAGCGTTTGGAATTCCGAGGGTCTCCGGGTTGGCGAGTTTGAGCCCAACTGCGAGTTCTGCCGAACCGTTTTCGAGGCCGGCGGAGGTTGTATGGATCGCGTGCGGGAGATCGCCGCAAGTGTTTCCCAGGACGGATCGCCTGTGGCTACCTGCCTGTCAGGCGGTTGCTCGGTTGTCGCCGTGCCGATTCGAAAACGCCGCCGCATAGTCGGCACGGTCGTTACGTGCTGGCCTGGCCAGTCGTGGCTGGATGAGGAATTTGTCGCACGCCGATGCGACGAACTGCATCTGGACCACCAAACTCTCTCGGCGATGGTGCGGAAGGTTTGTGGCCGGAACCAGCAGAAATGCGAGGAACTCCTGCCCTGGCTGGAGTGGGTCGTCGAAAACGAGCAGGCCCTCCACACGGCCAATAACGAACTGGCGACGCTTTCGACAAATCTGTCCACCACATACGAAGAGCTCAGCCTGCTTTATTCCATCAGTGGCTCGATGCGGGTCACCCAGTCGCCCGAGGCCTTCCTGCAGGCCGTCTGCGAAGAAGTTCGGGAGGTGATGAACCTCTCGGCTGCTGCGGCGGTTTTGCATGCCCATCCGCCGGCCGTGCATGAAGACACCGTCGTGATATCCGGCGATCTGAGCCTTACGAATGAGCAGGTCATGCTCCTTGCATCCACACAGATCATGCCCATGCTGGTCGAGAACAACCACGTCGTGGTGGAAAACCAGTTCCAGTGGGCCGCGCATCCGGACCTGGGCAAGGAGGTTCGCAACATCGTGGCCGTGCCGCTGATGGGTGAGAATACTCTCGGTATGCTGCTGGCTTTCAACAAGGAATCCGCGGATTTCAACAGTGTGGACATAAAGCTGATGAATTCCATTGGCAACCAGTCGACGGTGTTCCTGACTAACAACATGCTGTATGCGGACCTTCAGGACTTGCTGATGGGCGTTTTGCATGCCCTGACGGCGACTATCGACGCCAAGGACCCGTACACGTGCGGCCATTCCAACCGGGTGGCGATAATCTCGAAGCGACTTGCCGAGAGCATGGGCCTTCCCGCCCAGCGGGTCCAGCAGATTTACCTGGCCGGTCTGATGCATGATATCGGCAAGATCGGTGTGCCGGAGAGCGTGCTGTGCAAGCCCGGCCGGCTTACGAACGACGAATACGACGCGATAAAGAAGCACCCGGGCCTTGGGGCGAAGATTCTCGGTGGGATACGGCAGTTGGACGATGTCATCGCCGGCATTCTCTGCCACCACGAGCGTCTGGACGGGCACGGTTATCCGCAGGGGATCAGTGGCGACGAGGTGCCGCTGGACGCGCGGATAATCGGCCTAGCTGACTGCTTCGATGCCATGAGCAGCGACCGTACCTACCGCAAGGCCCTTCCGCTGGAGGCAGTGGTCAGCGAGGTACAAAAGTGTTCGGGCACTCAGTTCGATCCCAAGGTTGTCGAGCACCTGCTCTCGTGGGATCTCGAAGCGTTGCTTAAGGAACTTTGCCAGCCCGCCAAGACAGTGTTTCCCATCCGTATTGCACAGGAGGATGCCGTATGAACATAAGCACTGAAAGCTACGGACACGCAGTCATCATGATCCTCAAGGGCGAGTTTGTCGAGGATGTCATCGGTGCAATTCGCAAGGCGGTCGAGCATCAGTTGGAGTCCGACGAGGTTGTGGACGTCGTCTTCAACTTGGAGGAAGTGACCTTCATAGACTCGGCCGGACTGGAGTACCTGCTTGATCTCCAAGATCGTCTGGCCGAACGCTTCGGTCAAGTCAAGTTGGTCCGCCCGGACGATAACGTAACGCAAATCCTGGATTTCACCCGGCTGCGTTCGACGTTTGAGGTCTACAAAGAAACTAACGATGCCGTCAAGAGTATTTCGGCCTGACCAGCCGTAAGGGGAGACTATACATGATAACAAACGCAGGACAGAAACTTCAACTCGGCCAATTGCTGGTTGAGCAGGGCGTGTTGACGACCGAGCAGGTCGAAGAAGCGCTATTATACCAGAAGGAAACGGGCAACGCGCTGCTTTTAGGCGAGGTGCTTCGTAAGCTCAATCTCTGCCAGGAAGAGGACGTGATGAAGGCGCTGGCTAGCGCCTACGGCGTGCCGTTTGCGCGGATATCGCCACGACTGGCGGATGCGAAAATAATGGAAGTCCTGCCGAGGGAATTCCTCGAACGACACAATGTCTTGCCCCTTTTCCGGGTAAGAAATCGTCTCTCGCTGGCGGTCAACGAGCCGGCGAACGTCTTCCTGCTCGAAGAGATAGGGAGATTGACCAACTGTGAGGTCCTGGTTGTCTGCGCTGCCGCAAAGGATATCAAGGCCACCCTCGACACGCACATGCCGGCCGCGAATGTCTTCATTATCGACGATATCATCGACGACTTCGACTCGTCAGAGTTGTCGATTGTCGAGGCCCAGATGGATGATATCGCGGATTTGGAACTGGCGGCGGAGGGATCCCCGGTTATCAAGTTGGTCAACTATCTGATCTACAACGCTGTGCGAGAGGGAGCGTCGGACATTCATATCGAGCCGGACGACAACTCGCTTCGCGTGCGATACCGAATAGACGGGCGGCTCTACGAGAAGCTCCGCCCGCCGTTCAAGATGCTGCCGAGCATCTCAAGCCGCATCAAGATCATGGCGAATCTCGACATCGCCGAGCGCCGCTTGCCTCAGGACGGCGGCATCCACGTGATGATGGACAGTCGGCCCATCGACCTTCGTGTCTCGACGCTGGCCGGACAGTTCGGCGAGAAGGTCGTCATCCGAGTCATCGACAATCGCAACGTGCTGGTGAACCTCGAAAAGCTCGGCTTCGACTACGAGATGCTCAAACGCTGGAGGAAGGTCACCAAGTTGCCCAACGGTATAGCCCTGGTGACGGGTCCGACCGGAAGCGGCAAGAGCACGACGCTTTACGGTTCGTTGCGGGAGATCAACTCCGACGACGTGAACATATGCACCGTCGAGGACCCCGTCGAGTTCAACTTGCCTTGGGTCAATCAGTTCCAGGTGAATGTCAAGGCGGGCTTCACGTTCGCCTCGGCCCTTCGCAGTCTGCTGAGGCAGGACCCGGATATCGTTATGATCGGCGAGATCCGCGATACCGAGACCGCTCGCATCGCCGTGCAGGCCGCGCTTACCGGGCACTTGGTTCTGAGTACGCTGCACACCAACGACGCTCCCAGTGCCGTGACGCGGCTGCTGAATATCGGCATCGAGCCCTACCTTGTCGCAGCCAGCGTCGAGGCGATTCTCGCCCAGCGGCTCGTGCGAAAGATTTGTACGCACTGCAAGGAGCCCCACGATCCGCCAATGAACATTCGCCGGGCTGTGGAAAAGGCCGTCGGTGGAGTAGACGAGTTCTATCACGGCGTCGGTTGCAGTAAATGCCGCAATACGGGCTTCTCCGGCCGAATCGGCATATACGAACTGTTAATGATGAACGACCAGATTCGCGACAAGATTTCGGCCAATGTATCCATCAACGAACTGCGGACGATATCCAGGGATAGTGGCATGGTTACATTGCACCAGGACGGTATGGCCAAAGTGAAGGCCGGCCTTACGACTGTTGAGGAAGTTTTTAGAGTTACAGCCGGGTAGGCGGAAATGGCGGTCTATTCTCGTGCCGATGGATGCACAAACGTTCGTCGGACACGGGTTGCTGGCCAGGGAGCATATGGTAATGTCCAAGCCGGAAAATACAACACAAGAGACGTCGCGGTGGCAGCATCCCAGCCAGATCGCTGCCTCTGCCGCCCGCAAGTCGGGCAGTCTGCCGCCGCACGCGCAGCGGGGCATATCCTTCGAGAAGCAGGGGTTTCGCGCTGCCGACGCGGTGCCGCCACCGAGAATCAACGCCTCTCGCGTGAAGGTAAAGCGGGACGAGGTCATCTTCTTCACCACCCAACTGGCAGTGATGGTCGAGACCGGCGTGACACTCTCGGAGGCTCTCGATGCCATCGCTGATCAACTCACCGAGCCGGTCTTCAAGGCCATCGTGACGGATCTGTCAGAGCAGGTAAAAGCCGGCGTGGAGTTCTCGGCCGTGCTGGAAAAGTATCCCCGTGTCTTCACCCGGATGTTCGTGGCTCTGATGAGGGCGTCGGAGGTGTCAGGCCAGATGGGTACGATGCTCATGCGGGCCTCGGAGTATATGAGTCAAGAGCGTGAGACACTCAAGAAGATTCGCGGTGCAATGATTTATCCGATGTGCATGATGGCATTTTGCACGCTGGTTGTGGTCGGCTTGCTGGTGTTCATCCTGCCTCGCTTCGAGAAGATTTATTCCGGCAAGGGGGCGTTGCTGCCGTTGCCCACGCGGTTCCTGTTGGGCCTGAGTCACGGTATGACCGACTACTGGTTCCTTGTGATTCCCGCCGTCGCGGGGGTTGGGGTGGGGCTGTTCTATTTTTGCCGCAGCCCCGCGGGCAAGGATATGATGGACACTGTCCGCATCCGAATGCCGTTAGTGGGCGGCATGTATCGAAAAGCGTACCTGGCCCGTGGGCTTCGGACGCTTGGGACGATGGTTTCCACGGGCGTTGCCTTGCTGGAAGGGCTCGAGATTACCTCGCGTATCGCGGGCAACCGACATTTTCAGGCGATTTGGGAATCGGTAGCCGGGCAGGTCGAGCAGGGCGGCAGCATCACTGATGAGTTGATAAAGCACCCGCTCGTGCCTGGCACAATCACTCACATGATCGCTGCCGGAGAACGCACCGGCCAATTGGCCAACGTGATGAATCGCGTGGCGGACTTTTGCGAGGCGGACGTCAAGATCGCCGTGAAAAGCGTTACCAGCCTCATCGAGCCGTTGATGATCATCATGATGGGCATAATCATCGGTGGCATAGCAATGGCGCTGCTGCTTCCGGTGTTCAGTATGTCCAAACTTGTGCGTTGAAAACTTAATAGAGGTCTAGGCCGCCCGGTCTGGCAGGACGCCGGCGGCCCGTGGTCCTTCCCAGCCCCCGTCGTGGCGATTGGCCGGTTTTCCGGTTAGTCCCGCGGCGGGGGCACCTTTTTTGCGCCTTGCTCGAAGGAACCGGTGAACTCTGGTGATCCGCCGGTCCGGCCTGTAGAATGACATGTATGGCCAAGCGTGATTATTACGATGTTTTGGGAGTCAAGCGAAGCGCAAAGGCCGACGAGATCAAGTCGGCCTATCGCAAGCTTGCGCGCAAGTATCATCCAGACGCCAACAAATCCGCTGGCGCGCCCGAGAAGTTCAATGAAGCCACCGAGGCCTACGATGTTCTTTCCGACCCCGAGAAGCGGAAGATATACGATCAGTACGGTCATGCCGGCCCAAGCTCCGGCCCGGGCTTTCCCGGCGCCGGTCGGCGCGGTCATTCGGGCCAGGGGGTGTCATTCAACTTCAGCGACATATTCGGAGGCGGCGGTAGCGGTTTTGCGGGCATGAGCTTGGATGATATTCTCCAGTCCCTCGGTGGTGGCCGCGCTCGACGGGGCAGGCAGCGCCAGCCAAGGCCTTCGCGGCGAGGTGGTGACAGCGAGACACGCCTGACGCTTGACTTCCTCCAGGCCATCCGCGGCACGAGTACTCGCATCCGTATTTCGCGGCAGGGGTTTGATGGCGCGGCGCAGCAGGAAACCATTGAGGTGAAGATCCCCGCCGGCGTGAAGGACGGCTCGAAGATTCGCGTGCGCGGCAAGGGTGAACTGGGCGCCGACAGCCCCGGGGACCTGTACATTAGCATCAACGTTCGCAGCCATGATTACTTCCGCAGGGAAGGCGACGATATCCACGTGTCTGTGCCCATCAGTATTACCGAGGCGGCCTTGGGGGCCAAGGTGGACGTGCCGACCATTAACGGCACGAGTACGGTCAAGGTTCCCGCCGGAACCGCCAGCGGGCGAAAGCTACGCCTTCGCGGCAAGGGCGTGCATCGCGCCTCGGCCGAGTCCGGCGACCTGTACGTTGTGATACAGATCGTCCCGCCACCCAGCCCGAACGAGCGGGCCAAGCAACTCTTGACCGAATTGCAGGGCTTGCTGACCCACGATCCGCGAGCGAATTGTCCGTGGCGATAGAACCCAACACAACTTTCCGTTCCGCGAGCTTTGTCATCGTAATCGTCGGCCTGACTGTGATTTGCGTCGGGTTGGGGGCGATGATGTTCATCACGATCGAGGCAGCGATGGTGACAAACGATCCTGCCGCCCGCAAGTTACTTGCCCGGCTGGCCTGGATGTCGCTGGTGCTAATGTGCCTGGCCCTGATAATGACGATCTGGGTCTTGCTGCGGTACGTCCGCCACCGGATGAAGGACGCCGAACGGAAGCCCGAACCCTCGAAGTACATCAACGCGTGGGAACTGGCCGGCAAGCGGTTCCAGCTAAACGAGGACAACGAGCCCGAAGACCCAGACTACCTGTCCGATGACGGCCTGGGCGAAGATGAAGATGAAGATGAAGATGAGGAAGACCACCGGCCCCGGGACAGATGGCGTTAAGGTGTCGCAATGGCTGTTCGGCGGCGGAAGAGGCGGACTTCGTTGGGGCGGAGCATTAGCGTGAGCGTTTTGGCGGGCTGGTATACCATGTTGTCTTGATCCATCTGCCGGGTTCGCCAGTAGATGGGGCCGAGTCCCCGTGCCGGGGCCGACCATGTGGTAGTTCGACGGCAGGAGACGGAGCAGATGTCACCGTCTTGTCGTGTGATAACCAGCGGGCAGTTGGCGAGGCTTACGTAGATCGCGCCCGATGCTGCGGCGACGACCAAACCCGCGGCCAGCAGGCGCCAAACTGGTCGGCGAATCAGCAGTGTCGCGCCCATTCCCACCAGCATCAGAACCGACACAAGGAACGCGTTTCGCACGGTCCCCGTCGGCCAGCGGGGTAGGTCCTCGATGTAGTCGTCATAAGCCGGCGAATCGAGTAACCGGTTGCGGGCGGTCTCGACGGCGCCGATGTCGTCGGTCTCGACCGTCACTTTGTGCTCCAGGAGAACGGACGCTGTCGGCGAGGCTTCGGTGAGGAGGCGGACGACATACGTTTGGCGGACGGATACCATCGGTAGCAGCACGCGAAAGCTGCCGCTGGCGCCGGGGGCGATGGAAGCTTCGTAGAACATTGTCGGCCCGCCGGCCAGGCGGCGAAGCGTGATCGCTTGGGCTGCGCTGGGCAACTGGCCGTTGGCGTCGGCGATCCTAAGCTCGGCCGGCGTGAAACCCTCGGGCGTTACGGCCTTACCGGGCAGGGGGGTAAGGTGCATCTCGACAGCAGCACGTGCCGCCGTCACGGCGGATATCAGCACCAAGATTGCCAGGCCTATCGTGCGGTTCATGGTCATAGTGTCGATTGCTTGTTTCCCTCGGCTGCGTCTATCAGGCGTTTTGCCCGGAGCACCTCGCCGACGGACCATGCCTGGGCGACGCATCCGTGCGGGTCGTGCGGTGCGTCGCCATCGAATATCTCGCTGATATTCCCGACGCCAGCGGTGCGTAGGTGTTCGTTGAACCCGCCGAGCCACTGGCGAGCCTGGGCCAGGGCGAAGGGCTTGAAGTCTTCGACCTTGAGGTAGGCCTCGATGAACGGTCCCATCAGCCAGGCCCATACCGTGCCTTGGTGGTAAGATCGGTCGCGGGATTCCCACGACCCGCCGTAGCGGTGGCGATACCGAGGGTCGGCCGGGTCCAGCGTTCGCAGGCCCATGGGCGTAAGGAGTCGCTCGGTAACAATTTTGACCACCGCTTTCTGGCTCTCTGGCGGTAGGGGGCTGTGGGGCAGGGAGACTGCCAGGATCTGATTTGGCCTGATTGTCGGGTCCGGTTCGCCGTCGGGCAGGCAGTCATAGAGATAGCCGCCCCGGTCGCACCAAAAGGCTTTGTTGAAGGCCTTGGCGATTATTTCCGCCCGGCCCGACATGTGCTCTGCAAGGTCCGGGTCGATTTCGCGGCATCTTTCGGCAAGGATGCGGTGGGCGCTGTACCACATCGCGTTGATCTCCACACACTTGCCGTGCCGGGGTGTGATGGCCTCGTCGCCGATCTTGGCGTCCATCCAGGTGAGCTGCGTGTTGTAGCTGCCGCCGGTCAGCAGCCCGTCGGCGTCGGCGTGAATGTCGAACCGCGTGCCGGCCTGGTAGCTGTGCAGGATCTTTTGTATGGCAGGCAGGAGCGTTTGACGCCAGAAGGCGACGTCGTTGGTAGCCTGGACGTATCGCTCAGCCGCGATGATGAACCATAGGGACGCGTCGATGGAGTTGTAGTGCGCGAGTGTCGAGTAGTCGTCAAAGCAATTCGGCACCATGCCTTCGGATACATTTCCGGCGAAGGTGCGAAACACCTCACGTGCCTGGGCGTAGCGTTTGGTACACAGCAGCAGGCCTGGCAGTGCGATGAAGGCGTCGCGGCCCCAGTCGGCGAACCAGTGATACCCGGCCAGGATTGTCCATGACGGCGGGAGGTTCGGAAAATGCCTGCGGACGACGAACGCGTCGCTCGCGACGGCGAGGTGGCGGCTTAGTTCGTCGGCATCGGGTCCGAGGCTGGCGGCCAATTCTTCCATTCGCTCTCGGCGTAGACTGGCGGTATCGTCGAAGTGTACTTGTCTGGGGTCGCTCAGGCTGGCGTCGAATTGTCCCGGCTGGCCATCGGCGAGTTGCAGGACAAAGCATCCTGGGGCGTAGAGGTCTTCGTCGGCTTCTTGCCCACGACAGAGGTCCATGCGATAGTGGAAGCGATACCACCATTGCGGGTTCGGCTCGAACGCGGCGTCGCGGGCGGCCAGGTACAGCGGAGGCACCGGGTGCATGCGGTCGTGTATGACAGCGCCTGCGTCGGTAAGCTCGAAGGTCAACTGGTGAGGTTCGTGGGCCTTGCGGAGGTGGTGGAAGTCGCGAAGGGCCACGAACGGGCGGATCCGCAGTTCGCCCGATCCGCCGGAAAGGCGATATCGTACCGCCACCGCGTTGGCGGACTCAGCCAGGATTATCTCCTTCGTCAGCGTCAGGGCTCCCAGGCGGTAGACAAACCGAGGCGCGATGTCGTTGACGAACTCCTGAAGGTTGTCCGTGCCTCTAGGATGGATGGCGTTTGGAAACTCGAAGGTCGACAGGTCGTAGGTTTTTTGGCCGACGATAAGCTGCTCGTGAAGCTGGCTCAGCGCAGTAAGCCTGCCGACGGGCGGCTTGGTGGCGCCGACCAGCAGCGCATGGTATCGCCGCGTGTTGCATCCGGTTACGGACTGCGAGGCGTATGCGCCGATCTGGTTGGTAGTGAGCCACTCGGCTTCCATGAGGTGGTCGATGTCCACGCCGGCGCATGGGATGACAATCGGCGGAGGCATTGCCGAACTGGATTTTTCTGATGCCATTATAAACGCTCCGGTTATACCTATCGGTTCAGAGGTGTTTGGCGGTTTGGCAAATCCGCCCTGCCTACCGGCAGGCAGGTTGCCCGCGAAGGCGGATGATCGCTTCGGACCGACAGCCAGACGCCGTAAAGACTTTACGCTAAGAACGTAATAGCATCGGAGGCGAGTTCTGCGTTACAGAACTGCTCAGCGGGGATCCCAGTATTTGGTGCAGTTTTCCGGGTTTTCCGGGTGGATGTCATCGGGATTCATCAGACGAACGGTTCCGTTGGTGAAAAGCACGTTGGCTTTGCGCATGTGCCGGGCGAATTTCAATGGGCCGGTGGGATCGTTGGGGTCCGGCCTCCACCTTTCGTTAAGCTGGTTGGCGCGGTCACCGGTCTCGTCGTACTGCGATCCGGCAACTGTTATGTAGTCGTAGTCCATGAGGAGAATCTTGTCGCCGTCGCCGGGCTCGATCTGATCTGCCACCGTGTTGATCCCGTAGCTGGCGATTCCCTTTCCTGGAATCTCCACGGTCTGGCCATGCTTGCGCTTGGTGTCGGCTATCAGGATTTTCTTGCCTGGCCCAGTGCCCTGGGTAAGGTTGTGGGTATACCCCGTGTAGCCGGGCGTGACGGTTATCACGACGTTGATGCCATCGGTTTCGATCTTATAGTTTACATCCCAGAAGTCCATGTCTCCGCCGCCCCGCCAGGCGTTGTCCTCAAGCATGTAGTAGTAGACGCTAGGGTTACTGTCGGGTTGATAGCCCGTATAGTTGTATCCCTTGCCATGGCCTGGGGCGTTGAGGAACACGTTGAATTGGGTTTGCGAGAGCTTCCAGACAAAGGGGCTGTCGCTTTCGCTCAGCGCCATTGCGCCCTGGTAGTTATTGCCGATGTAGACCTCGTTATAGTACTGGTCCAGCGAGGCCTGCTCCATGCCCCCCTCGACGCCGCTGGCCGGGCAGCAGACGACCGATGCGGAGGACGAAAGATATGGCTGAAACATTTTGGGCCAGCCCGATCCGAGCGATCCGATGCCAGTCAGCTTATTCATCCGCCGGGTGGAATACATCGTCGCGTACGCCTGGCCCAGCTTCTCGAGGTTGCTTTTGCAGGCGACGTACCTTTCGTATGAAAGGGCACTGTCCAGCACGGGCGCGAGAATAGCCACCAGCAGTCCGATCACCGCTATGACCACCAACATTTCGGCAAGTGTGAACCCGCGTTTGTCAGAGTTTTTATTAGTCATGTCGCGTCCTTCAAAACCTATATCCTATATCGGCAATTATATGCCCGAGCCGTGTTTCTTTTGGTGGTACTCGTAAAACCTAGCCCATCTGTCCCGTGCCCGCTTGATGGCGGCCTGGCGGTGTGCAAGGCTGTCTCGAGCTTGGAAGTCGACGTGGACCCCCGTTATTTTCGTGATTGCGACTCCGGCGGCGGCTCGCACCAGGGCTGATCCATCCGACATGGCGTCGAGCAATGCCGGCCCGGCTGCGACGTGTTTCATCTCGCCGAGTTGTCCGGCCGCGGCTGCGCGGACTTCAGCCTTCTCGTCTGTATTGGTCAGCACGGCCTGGAGACTTGCGGGGTCGCCTTTTTCCTTGAGCCGCCCGATACCCATTACCGCGGCATGGCGGTTCTTCCACGATGGGCTTTGGATTTCCTTTTTCAGGACAGGCAGGTCTTCCGGGCGTGGCTGTTCGGCAATCTTGAACACCTGTCGGTAAGGCGTACCGGCGGCGGGCGCGGCCGGCTTGGCGGCGACGGGGGGGGCGTCCTTGTCGGGTGCGGCAGGGGTGGGATTCGGGTCGGGCGTGGTTTCCTGCGGTTTATCGCCGCCCGGCCAAGTGTACTGCAGTACCACCACCACCGCCAGCACTACGGCCAGGCCACCCAGAATTTTCAATCGCTTCGGACTATCAGACATAACCGATGACTCCGGCGTTGCCTGAAGGGTTTGATGTCCCATAGGAACATGCTTCCCACGGCAACATTGAAACGGTCAAAACTTGAGGCCCGTGTTCGCAGCTTCTGCGGCTTCGGGCTGCGTCAAGGCTTCCAGTACTTTTCCCTAAGCTCAAGGTCTGTTGGGTCTATGTCCCTTGGGTACATCGGCGCGACGCTGCCATCGACCATGGCAACGTTGACTCGGCCTCGGTGTCTGGCGAATTCGTACTGGCCGTCAGGTTCCAGCCAACTGACCCAGTTGTCGTGAATCTCGTCCGTGCCTGCTATGCGGAGGATGTCATTGGGGTAGTCCATCAGCAGTATTTTCCGGTCAGTAGGCCCGAAGTCGCTTAGGAGGGAGTTGATCCCGTAGCTGAACTTGCCGCTTACGCCGGTGACCAAATAGAACTCGCCCGCGCCCGGGCCGGACTTTCCCACGTCGTTCATGAGGATGTTGTCGTCGGGGTCGACGAGGGACCAGTGGTACCCGCCTCCGAAAGACTTGAGGGTGATCTTGGCCGTATCTGCCGTGATCTGGACTGTCAGGACCACGTCGTTGAAGTCTTTGTCGCCGGAGGCATCGCCGGTGCTGGTCCGGATGTCCTCAAACGCCAGCTCGAAGAACTGTCCGTGGTTGCTTACGCTCCGCTTGAGGCAGGCGGGTCCTTCCGCCAGGGGCATGTTGTAAAGGAAGGTGTTGCCGCTGCACGTCCGCAAGGCGTAGTTTGCCAGCACGTCGTCGGCCAACCTGGTACTGAAGCCCTCCGGGCAAATCATTACCTCCAGGCTGTTCGAGAGGTAGGTCTCCAGTTGGCTGCGCCATCCAGACACGGCCAGCTCGCCGGTATGCGATATCTCGTTGCGGGCACCCATGGATGCTATGGCAACGCGGATCTGGTTTAGGTTCTTGGCGCACTGGGCTTGCCGGGCGATGGCGTAAACTGCATTGAACGAAGGCAGCAAAATGGAGACGAGCAGGATGATGACGGCTACAACCACCATCATCTCGACTAACGTAAAGCCGTTTTGTCTGTGGAAAGTCATTGTTGCTCTTTTCTTTTGTCCTGAACTCGCTTGGCGTAGAGTTGGTGATAGGGCCGTTGAGCTTTCCAGTCCCTTCGCAACCGGGCGATGACGGCTTGGCGTTTACCCAAAGGGTCGTTGGCCCTGAAACCGTAGTCCAAGCCGAGGATCTTGCGAATCGCCATCCCCGCCGAGCCGCGGACGGCCGGTGATTCGTCCTCCAGTGCGTCCAGCAGGGGCTCCATGGCGTCCCAGTGCTGGAACTTGGCCAGAGCATTGGCAGCGGCGGCGCGAGTTTCCGGGGATTTGGAGGCCACGAAAGCCTTCAGCACGATGTTGGGAACCGTCGGGTCCTCAGGAAGTTGGGGAGTCGTGGCTTCCAGCGTCTGGATGGCTGTGACCTTGACGACCTTGCGGGGATCGCGGACGGCAGATTCGGCAATTTCCACCGCCTCGGGGGACAGTTGCTTGTTCGGGCCAGCCGAGGCTGCGAGGGCCCGCAGGCCCAAGCACGCCACCCTGGGGTTCTCGTTCCGGACGGTTTGGGCGATTCGCTCCAGTCCACTTACGGTGTCGGCCTGCTCGCTGAGGGCGACAACGCCTTGCCTTTGCTTGCCGGGGTCTTTAGAGGTTAGAAGGTCGTCGGGGTCTTCAGGGGGCCAATACCGCCAGCCGACAAAGCCAGCGACCAAGACACCCAAGGCCGCCAAGATCAGAACCAATCGGTGCGAACTCATTTCTCTCTCCCGACACAGGCGCAAACAAACCAACTCTCACTGGCATCTTCTCTACTGTTAAGTATGCCGCGCGAGGCCAAGGAAATCAACCCGGATGATGGGCTTTTAGACGCTTGCCGCGGTTGCGAGCCGACTTCGGAGGCTGTCGAGGATGTTCATGTAGTTGATGTACGCGTCGTAGGGAGACTCGTACGGGTTGAAGTACTTATGCACGTCGCCGTCGGCGAACCACTTGGTACACATGTAATAGAAGTGGTCTGATGTCTGGAGTTTCCGCCAGTCGTGGATGAGGTCGACGTCGCCGCTGGCGAGGATCTGGTCGGCCAGGGCGTAAACGTCATGCAGCGCGTTGGCCTGCATGGAGTTGCCCAGCCAGGCGGAAATGTCGCGTTCGGTGTCGGCCCAGGAGATCATGTGCGGCACGTCGATCTCGCCAACGGCTGGGTAACGGTCGACGGCCTGCGAGACGGTCAGGAAGTCGTTCTTGCCTGAGGCGAGTATCTTGCTCGGCAGGTCGTCGAGGAACCCGAATATCCCCGTGTCGGCCCACTGGTGCTCGCCGAAGGTTTCGTAGTCCATGAACAGGTTGCAGACGTATCCGTTGCCGTTGATCTGGTCAACCCAGTGAGTGAATCGCTCCGTCGTAAGGGGCCATTCCGCCCATCCCTGGTTGCCGAAACGGAAGGCGATATCGTCGCTGAGCCGGTAATTCTTCATCAGCAGTCGCAGGTTGGCGCAGTTCGGCGGGTTGTAGATGAAGTTCGGGCTGCGATAGCCGAGGATGTGGTCGGCGCCCTCGGTGAGAATGGCGTCGAAGCCCATGTCCTCGACCGCCTTGGCGACGTCGTTATTGTATGTCAACTCGGTGTTTCGGAAAATCCGAGGAGTCTGGCCGAAAAGCTGCTGCATCCGCTCGGCATGGATTTGCGTTTGCTGGACGAACTCGTCCCGGCTGTAAAGGAAGGCCAAGCTGTGGTAGTAGGTTTCCGCGATGAACTCAACGCAGCCGGTGTCGGCCAACTCGACGAAAGAGTCGAGCACCTCCGGCGCCCATTTCTGGAACTGATCGATGACCGTGCCGGTTACGGAGTAGCTGATGCGGAAGTTCCCATTGTGGCGACGTATGAGGTCGATCATCAGCCTGTTCGTGCGAAGATAGCACTTTTCGGCCACCTTGAGACATATCTCGCGGTTGTGGTGGTCGTCGAAGTACTGCGCATCGCTGTCGAATATGCTATAGCGTCGCAGCCTGAACGGCTGATGGACCTGAAAGTAAAAAACTACTGATGCCATGACTTATTAAAACCTGAAAGCGCCCATCGTCGTCAAGTAGAATCTGGCCAAGAGTGCAGATTTCCAGCCAGATCGATGCCGATTACGCGGGCGCGACCATTTCGTAGACCTCTTTTAGCTTCACCGCGCTGTCGCGCCAGGCGAACTTTCGCAACTCGATTGAGCCGTGCTGTCGCAGCGTCCGCTGAAGCGGAGCGTGGCGGAGCACGGCCAGGATTTTGTTGGCCATCTCGTCGACGTCCCAGAAGTCCACCTTGAGCACGTGCGTCAGCACCTCAGAGACGCCCGATTGCTTGGAGATTATCACCGGTACGTTGTGGCTGAGCGCCTCCAGCGGTGCGATGCCGAAGGGCTCGGAGACGCTGGGCATGACGTAAAGGTCTGCCATGGAGAATATTCTGTCGACGTCCTTGCCTCGCAGGAAGCCGGTAAACGTGACGTATCTCCCGAGCTTCAGGTCGGCGACCTCGCGGATGCACTGGGTCATCATGTCGCCGCTGCCAGCAAGGACGAATCGGACGTTGGTGTACTTCCCGATGACCTTTTTCGCGGCCCGCAGGAAGTATTCCGGACCCTTCTGCATGGTCACTCGTCCGAGGAACAGGACGATTTTCTCCGTCTGGCGGATAGGGTCCATCTTCAGATTGTCGTCTTCCGGCAGTTCGACGGCGTTGTAGACGATGGTGCATTTGTCTTCCGGCACGCCGTAGCGACTGGTGCATATCTTCCGGGTCAGGGCGCTTACACAGACGACCCGGCCGGCGCAGTGCATGCCCATTCGCTCGATGTCGTAGACCTGCTGGTTGACGTTCGTGCCGGAGCGGTCAAACTCGGTGGAATGGACGTGGACTACGAGCGGTTTCCCCGAGGCCGCCGCGACGGCGGCCCCAGCAGTGTAAGTCATCCAGTCGTGGGCGTGGATTACGTCGAACTTTTCCGTCTTCGCCACCTCGACGGCAAGGCGGGCGTAGCGGTGGACCTGGCTCATAAGGTCGCCCTTGTAGTGGGCGCCGCCGCCGGCAATGAAGAGCCCTCGCGACGGGTTGGCGGTATCGACGTTTACATCTGCCTGTTCGCCCGCAGGCTGTGCGCCCTGGGCAGGGGCGCTTCCGCCGCCGGCCTCGGTGAGTATCTCACCTTTGGTCAGACCGGGGATGGTTTGTTGCTCGCGGATTATCTTGCGGATGGCCTCGTCGTACGATTCCTGCGTGCCGTAGGCCTGGAGCATCGCCTCGACTCGGCGGATTTCGACATGCTCAAACTCGCGGGATACGACCTGCTCGGTCGATACCTCGGTCGATACCTCCGTCGTCATTGGCATCGCTGGGGTGTCGGGTGTTGACGGGCCGACCGGCAGATTGTTCGGGCCGCGAAGCTTTACGTGACTCGCCGTGTCGGCGGGAATCGCCGTCGGCAGGACGAAACAGACATCCACGCCAATTTCGTCGAGGCCCTTGGTCATGCCGTAGCACGCAGTACCCAGACCTCCGCTGATGTGCGGAGGAAATTCCCAGCCGAGCATTAGCACTCTCATAATCGAAGCCCTTGAAATAGCTTGGAAGCTAAGGTCATTAACGCGATCCGAATCGGAAGCATTCGCCCTATTATATGCGGGTTCGCAACGGGCGAAGACCATTCTAACTGCACAGCCGAGGATTTCATCTGTTTTCCAAATATGCTTGTGAGCTACGCCGACGTGATGCGGCATTCCTAAGGCTATGACGCGGTAAAAACATCTGAGATTCAGCGCCAGGACGATGTGATGCGTGCCATATCCATCAGCCGGGCGTCTGCAGCTGGCCGATGATTTCGCGGATGCTCTTACAGCCGTGACGTTGCAGATAATCCGATATGCCGTCGCGAATCGCCGTCAGACAGCCCGGGTCCACGAACAACGCCGTGCCGACCGCCAGGCCCGTCGCCCCAGCCAGCAGGAACTCAATCGCGTCCGAGGCGTACTGGATGCCGCCCATGCCGATGATGGGCACTCCGGCCGGGCGGGCAACCTTTTTGTAGACCTGGTGGACCATGTGAACCGCGATCGGTCTGATGCAAGGCCCGCTGAGTCCGCCGGTTACGTTGGCTAAAATCGGCCTGCGCCGTTCGATATCCACCGCCATGGCAGTGAATGTGTTTATCATGCTCAGCGCGTCGGCCCCGCCCGCCACGGCCGCGGCCGCGATGGCGGTGATGTCCGTTACGTTCGGCGAGAGTTTGACGATCAGTATGTTCTTTTTGCACACATCGCGCAACGCCCGTGTGATGGATTCGGCCTGGGCCGGGGCCACGCCGAACTGGATGCCGCCTGCCTTGACGTTGGGGCACGAGATGTTCAATTCCACGCCGCGGACGATATCGACGCTCTCCATCGCCCGCGCGACGGCGAGATAGTCTTGGACCGTTGTGCCCGCGACGTTGACGAATACGGGCAGGCCGAGCTTCTCCAGCAGCGGAACCTTTTCGTTCAGGAACACCTCCAGCCCGACATTAGCCAAGCCGATTGCGTTCATCATCCCCGCCCGAGTCTCGACGACTCGCGGATACTCGTTGCCCATGCGCGGCTGGGCCGTGATGGACTTTGTTACGAACGCTCCGAGCCCGCCGAGATCGACAAAGTCCGCGTATTCATCAGCGTATCCGCAAGTCCCGCTTGCGGTCATCATTGGATTGGCCAATTCCACCCCGGCGATATCCACCGACAGGTCGGGAACGAAGTCGGCTTTTTGGTTCGTCGCGTTCAAAACTCGAGTCCTATATAGAAGGTCAGGTACGTATTATAGCGTCGGGCGGTTCGTTGCACATGAGGTAGTCGCTCAAATGCTCGAGCCAGTCGGCGTTACGGCAAGCAGAGCGGGGGGAGATCAGAACGCCATGCGGGCCCAGCCTTTTCGGGAACCGTCCAGAGGAGGAAGCCCGAGTATTTCCCGGCCCAGGCGGACGTAGTATCGGTAGTTCTCGATCGGCGTGCCGTTTGGGATGCGATGATCTACCCCAAAAGCAATGCCGCCTTCCCGCATGAGCGGCTGCATTTTGTACTCCAGCTCTTTGCGGATGTCCTGTTTCGTTCCGCGCAGGACATGCTTGTCGATTCCGCCGCGCATGGCCAGTTTTTGGCCGAACTTCTTTCGCACCTCCACCACGTCCATGCCGGCGGCGGGTTCCATCGGATGCATCGAGGTCAGCCCGCAATCCAGGAACGACTCCAGCACGGAATTCATATTGCCGTCGCTGTCCATGTCGAAGATCCGCGTGCCTCGCGATTGGAGCATGTCCCATATGGGACGGAAGTAAGGCTGGAAATGCTCCTGAATCTGTTTGGGTCCGACCAGCGAGCCGGATCGTCCGGCCATATCCTCGTGGACGGAGAGTTGGTCGATCGTCAGCTTCTCGCTGATGGCGTTCAGGACCCGCATTGCCGTGTCGGCAAGGGTGCCCATGATGTCGTGCATGAGCTCGGGCTGCTCGTAGTAGCAGAGGCAGGCGACTTCCTCGCCCATCAACTCGCGGGGGGTGTCCCAGGCTCCGGGTATTCCCGCGACGACCAGGGCTCCGTCCGCCTGGGCCTTTTGGGCGGCTTCGACGGCGGCCCAGTTGATCCGGTCCTTGTGCCACTCACACATGGGCTTGAGCTTCAGCCAGTCGTCCATCGTCTCGACCGGGAAATCCAGCGGCAGGGCAATGGTGGCGAAGCCTTTGCATAGCTTGACCGTTCGCCCGAGGTAGTCTCGTTGAATGATGTGCTCGGCCGTCTCTTCGATCAATTGCGGCTTGCTTCCGCCGCGAAGCCCCGTATTGCCGCCGCACTGGACAACGGGCACGTAGTCCCAATCGAAGGCGACCAGATCGATCTCCTCTTGCGTCGCGCCCTGGTCGCGCCATTCGTCAGGCAGGCCGATCAGCGGGCCGAACAATTCCACGAACATCTGGCGGTCTGACCCGCGAAATGTCATCAGGTCCAGATACTCTTCACGTCGCCATTTCATTGCAGCTTGTCCACCTTCCGCCGATCAGGCGTTCCCGAGGTAGTAAATCACCTCGGCGATGGCCTCGGGGGGGCAATCGTCGAAGATCGCCGCCGAGCCCAGGCCCGTCGGCAGAACAAAGCGGACTCGTCCGCCGAGCGTCTTCTTGTCGTGCTGCATTATCCGCCAGATTTCGTCGGCGTCCAGTCCTGGCCTTCGCGTGGGAAGCTCCAACTTGCCCAGCAGATGTTCGATTTGCTCGGCGTCGGGGCTGTCCAGCAGGCCGCGGGCGACGGCTATGTGGTTGGCGGCGACCATGCCAAGCGACACGGCCTGGCCGTGGGAAAGCTCCCCATAGCCGGCCAGGACTTCGATAGCGTGTCCGATGGTGTGCCCGAAGTTCAGATGCGCCCGCTCGCCAGCCTCGCGCTCGTCGGCTGCCACCACGGCTGCCTTTATCGCCACGTTGCGGGCGATGAGTTCCGTCATGACGTCAGGGCGGCATTCGATAATGCCCGCCGCGTTGGCCTCGATGTAATCCAGCAGGCTCGCGTCGCGGATCACACCGTGCTTGACGCACTCAGCCAGGCCGCCGATGAGCTCGCAGCGCGGGAGGGTCTTGAGAGTTTCCACGTCGATCATTACGCCCGCCGGCTGGTGGAAGGCGCCGATGAGATTTTTCCCGGCCTGGTGATCGACGGCTGTCTTGCCCCCGACCGAGGCATCCACGTCGGCAAGCAGGCTGGTGGGGCACTGGTAGAACCGCATACCGCGCAAGGCGAGAGCGGCCACCAGTCCAGCCAGGTCGCCGGCGACCCCGCCTCCCAGCGCGACCACGACGGTCGAGCGATCGACCGCCGGCGTCAGGGCAAACAGGGCGTCCATCACCCGGGAGAGGGTCGCGAGCGTCTTGTTGGCCTCGCCGGCGGGAAAGTCGATGAGCGTCGCGGGGATTCCCGCCGCCGTGACGGCATCGACGGCACCCTGGCCGTACAGGGGCCCGACGTTGGAGTCCGTCACTACTGCGGCGCTCGTCACGCCGTCCATCGCGACGATGGCCTGCCCGAGTGTAGGCAGCAGACCAGGCCCGACATGGACATCGTAGCTGCGCGGGCCTAGATCAACCGCGACGGTTTTTTGATATTGATATTGCATTGGTTCAGTCGGATTCATCGAGGCCCTTTTCGTGGCGGTATTGCTCGATGGCGGCGGCGAGTTCCGGGTCGACGTGTTCGTCGAGCGAATTGGCACTATTATCTTCCGCGGCGGCGGGGACGATCTCGTCGCGAAGCGGCTTGTATCTGGGGCCGTGTGATTTCTTCTGTCGGGATTGGGTCATCCATCGGCGCAGGTAATAGAACCCTGCCGCCATAACTACCAGCAGTATCGCAACCGGCGCCAGCTTGGATACCAGGCTGTCCGAAGAGCCCCGCAGAGCCATGACTTCATCTCCGTCGCTCAACTGCCATGCCATTACGAGCGGGTAGTGGCGCGTCGCGCCGTCGCAGTCGGTGTCGATCACATCCTTGTAGAAGATCGCTGCGGCGCGGATGGCCTGGCCTCGGTTGTAGTCGGTTTGATCTTCCTCTTTGCCGGGCTTGCCCTGGCCGAGATATTCGCTGGGGTTGACCACCGAGTAGATGATGACTGGTTGGGTCTTGTGGCCGATCACGCCGTCGAGCCGCCAGACGGGACGATCCTTAGGCCAGAAGTTGCTGTAGTTGAGCTGCTTGCCGGAGGTCATCTTCGTGACTCGGAAAATGGTGGGCGTTAGCTCCAGCGGATGGCCTCGCCAGCGCTTGGGCTGGGTCAGCAGGCTCGTATAGGCTGGCCTGTCTAGCTGAGACCACTCGTCCCGGTCGAATTGCAGGTTGCCTGCCGCGCGGGCCGCAACGCCGAGCGTAACGTACAGCCCCGTCTCGTCGATTTTCCGCACGCCATCGCGCGTGGCCCCGAGGACGGTCTTCTCGTTGTCCGTGTACCCGAGCCGATCAGCCAGCGACCGGGGCCTGGCTGAAGCGGCAACCGGCGAGGAGACAGTAACGCTCACGTCCGGCGCGGTCGTGGTCCAGGTCGCGGCCCGGGTTGTCGGCCTCGTCGAAGCGGGTGGGTCCCCGACGGCTGCCCCCGGCACCAACAGAACCCATGTTACCACAGCCCCCGTCAGCGCAAACCCAACGCTGACGCGATGCATGCGACTCTGAGAAAAGCGTTTGGTATCCATGCCCCGATTGTACGACAAACCCGCCCAGTCTGTCAAAACCCGCGGCGTTCGACGAGTCATTTATGGGCTGGGTTGTTGTTCAGTGCTGGCCTGGCGCGGGGGCGTTTCTTTGTTGTGGCTGAACTGCTTCGGTTTCGGGGGACCAAGCGGGCAGGAGGAACGAGTCGGTAGGGCCGGTGGGCTTTTCGTTGCCTTTGTAGTCGGTCACGCCGTTTGCGAGGAAGATGTTGTCACCGTCGACACCGACGGCTGGCTGGACCTTGAATTCGGCGTGCATGTCCAGATACAAAACGTTCTGGCCGGTCTGGTCGTGGTTGTCGCTGGCTTGGCGGGCGAGGCCAGCGGCGCTAACACGCCCGCCGCTGAAGACGGGTGAGCTGTCGGCTAGGATCGCCATGTGTTCGCGAACGCGTTCGATGCGCTTGTCCTCAACGGAAAGGCCCCTGGGACCGATCGAATGCTGGTAGGAATAGCCGACGAATTTCCCGGCTGGGAAGTCCGTCATACCCGCGCGGACGGCGAAGGAGTCGCCTCCGACGGCGGGGCACTGGAACGTCGGTGGCTGGAGGTATCCGTCGGCGATCAGGCGGAACAGCGCCTTGGAGTTGCTGGCGGCGGGCTGGTTGGATGTCGGCAGCCAGCGGTCATTGGCGCCTGCCGCGGATGGCAGGTGCCCTTCGTTTCGGTTGGCGTAGCTCATGATGGCTGCGCCGATTTTGCTGACGTTCTGGGCGCAGGCGATTCGCTGTCGCCTTCGGTCGGCCTCGCGGAATGAAACGCCGAATATCGCTCCGATCATCAGGACGATGGCGGCGACGGCGGCGATTTCGCGGATGGAGAATGTGGGACGGATAACGTCGCGGTGGGTGAGTTGCTCGCGTGCCAACAGGGCGTCGGTCTGCTTGGCCGAGCGAATCCGGGCCATTGTCTGTGCGATGAGGTTGGCGGGAGGCTTGGCCTGTATCGCCAAATCCAACGCGGAAAACGTGTTGCGGATATCGTCGCAGGCACGCTTGAACTCCGGCTCGGCCTCGATGCGCAGGCGGAGTTGCTGCTCGGCCTGCGGATCGAGTCGCCCGAGAAGGTAATCGGTCAACAATTGCTGGTTATTCGTTTTGTTGTCCCTCATGGCCCGATCTCGCTGCATAGGCTTTCCACTGTCTAGCAAAATGCTGCACGGCCGCGTGGAGCCGGCTTTTTACGGTGCCAAGTGGCACTTCCAATACTTCGGCGATTTCCTTGTACGGAAATTCGTTGAAATAGCTCATAAGCAGAACTGTCCGGAGGTTCTCCGGCATGGCGTCTATGATCCTTGTTACGGCCTGGCGGGTTTCAAGGTTCAGTAAAGATTCTTCCGGTGGCGGAATATCTGACGGCATGAGGTCGGCGTAGGTGCTCTCCTGGCTGTTGCTTCCGGCTATCTTGGCGTCGAGGGGGGCCGCCTGGCGTCGATAGCTCTTTCGCAAGGCGTCGCGGGCCTTGTTGGCGGCGATGGTGAAGAGCCACGGTTTGAGCCTGCGCGACAGGTCGAACGTTCCGGCTGAGAGGTGAACTTGGAGGAACGTATCCTGAAAGACATCCTCTGCCATGGCGGCGTTGCCGGTAAATCGAGCGAGGAAGTTGAACAACTCCCGCCGATATCGCCCGACAAGGGACTCGAATGCCTCGGGGTCGCCGCCCAAATGCAGCTGGAGCAACTCGGTGTCGCTCACGCCGGACTTTGGTTTCGACGGATCGGCTGGCAAAGGCATTTCCTTGTGAAGGCTCAAGCTTGTGAAGCCGGGATGATAGTCGGATGCGACCGCGAGTTCCAATTGTTTCTGTCCCGGCCGGTTGCGAGCGACCGAAGCCGGCTTGCGTTTTGCGGGGGAGGGGTTTATTCTTTTGGGCAGTGCGTTCGGTGCGGCAGGACAGGGATAAAAGTATGAGACGCGGAATACTGGCGAGTCGGGATGAGTTGGCGGCGCTGCGGCACCTGGCCGGTCGTGGAGCGTTCGAGGGCATCTTCGACGCGATGCGGCGGCGCTGCGCGTTGATACTCGAGTCTGCCCCGCTGACCGAGACCCAGTGGCAGGCGCTGTGGCTCCAGGGCAACTGGGCATCGGCGGTGATGTCGGCCCGTGGCGTTCAGGGCCGTGTGATGGACCTGCTCATCAGCCATCACATCGACCCCAACCCGGCATATCGCGACCGGGCGATCGAGGAGCTTCGCAACCTCGTCGGCTGGACTTCTTGGGTAGATCCATGCCACAACCATATCGCCGCGGACCTGTGTACTGCCGAGGCTGCCGTTGCGGTGGCGGTAGGCTTGGACTGGCTGTGGGAAGACCTGCCCGAGAAAACTCGGCAAGACTTCATCGACGCCATTTTGACCAAGGCCATCACTCCGTACCTGACCGGCTGCAAGGAAGGGGCGTTTTGGACAAGCTGCTACCACTCCTGGAATGCCGTGGTCAATTCCGGCGTGGGCTTGGCTGCCTTGGCGTTGTCGGATGAAAGCGCCGATGCCCGCAAGGCCTACTCGGAAGCTCGCAAGAACCTCAAGCATTTCTTCGGCGCTCTCGGCCGGGAAGGCGGCTGGGACGAAGGCCTCGGTTACTGGGGCTACGCAATGCGGTACGTTCTGCTTCTGGCGGAATCAGCCAGTCGGCTTGATGACGACCAGACGCTCCTTCACCAGCGAGGCATGGATGCAACGGGTTTGTTTCCGGCGTACTTCACGCCCAACGGTCAGGCAGCCTCATTCGGCGATAACACATTCGTTCCGCTGGCTGGAACTTTCTACCTGCTTGCGCGGCACTTCAAACGCCGCGAGGTAACGTGGTGGCTCGATACGTACGCTTTCCGCCGCGACGCGAGCAACACGGGTTGGTCGATGGCGGGGCTGGCGATGCTCTTCCGCCCGCCGACCGCCAGGACTCCGAAAAAGCCGAACCTCAAGCCCGTCAAGGTATTCGACCAGATCGGCTGGGTCGCCATGGCGGACCGCTGGCCCAAGCCGTCCTTCTACGTAGCGGCAAGGGCGGGCGACCTATCGGCCAACCATTCCCAGCGTGACATGAACTCCATCCAACTCCAGTTGGACGGCGAGATGTTGCTGACCGACCAAGGTAGCGCGCCCTACAGCACGGCGTACCTCTCGGACACTCGGGAGGAGTTCTACGAGGTCCAGGCTCGCGCCCACAATACGGTTATTGTGGCTGAACGCGACCATTGCATCGACGCCCAGGGCCGGATCATCGAATCCCGCAAGGCACCTGGATTGCGCTACGTCGCCATGGACGCGGGGGCGGCCTGCGGCGAGAACGTGCGGTTCGTTCGGCACGTGGTAATGCTCGTCGAGCCCGAGAGCGAGACAGGCGTTACGTTGGTGGTGCTGGACGACCTGATTAACGGCGTGCCGGAGAAGGTCGAGATGTTCTGGCACACTCGGGGGCAGATCCAGTTGGATCGTGAGACCAAGGCTGGCACGATAATCGGCTCGCGGGCCGGGCTGCACTTCGCCCTGGCGTCGACGGTGAAGACCCAGGCGTTCGTAAAGTCTTACCCGCTCGAGCGGCGCAGGCGGGACAACGTCCTTCAGACGTCGGCCGGCGTTTTGGGCAGGGCTCTGACCGCCAGCGTTTTTTCCCGTCGCAAGATCGCCGGGCCGCTGGAGGTGATCGAGGACGACCGCGGCGGCGCGATGATCCGGGCCGGTTCGATGGAGGTATCCTTCGACCTCGGCAGGCAGGATTTGAAGCTGGCGTCGGTTCAAGTCTGAGAACGTGTATGAAGGTCGGCCCGGGCCGTGGCGCGGGCAGGCAGCGCATGCTGGCGTTTTCAGGCACGCTTTAAGATTGCACTGGACTCCTTGCACCCATGCGGGGATGCGTTATACTGGCAGTTGATGTGCCCCATTACGCACGTCCGAACAATATTGGTCGGACAAGCTGAAGGAGGTGCCCGCTGTATGTTCGGCGCTGAGCGAAGTGCCCTTGAGAGCAGCGTGCTGGTGCTGAACCAGCACTACGCGGCCGTGCGGGTCGTATCGGCCAGACGGGCGTTCTGTCTCCTGTTCAAGGAGATCGCCGAGATAATCTCGGTCGAGGATGAGCAGTATCAGACCTACGATTTCGAGTCATGGTGCGAGCTTAGCCAACTTCGCGCCCGCTACGAGCACGACAGTCACGAGTGGGTAAAGTGCGTCCGTTTCGAACTGGCCGTGCCACGGATTATCCGCCTGCTGTTTTACGATCGCCTGCCTCGGACGCAAGTCAAGTTTACTCGGCGGAACATCTACGCTCGCGACTCCAGCCGCTGCCAGTATTGCGGCAAGAAGTTTTCCACCAGCGAGCTCAGTCTCGACCACGTCGTGCCTCGTAGCCAGGGCGGGGTAAGTTCTTGGGCGAACATTGTGTGCTGCTGCATCACGTGCAACGTTCGTAAGGGTGGGCGCACGCCCGAGCAGGCGCACATAAAGCTCATCCGTCAGCCGGTCAAGCCAAAGCGCTCGCCCATGATCGCTATGCGTCTTGGCCACGAGAAATACGCATCCTGGAAGCAGTTCCTGGACGCGGCCTACTGGAACGTCGAATTGCGGGAGTAGGGGGCTCATCTCCGCGTCGAGACGCGGTTTGGCGCCTGGCCGGGCGAACACAAATCGAGCAATAGTTCAAGCCAAGGCTGGCGTTTCGACGAATGTACGGGTATTGGTTTTATGTGTTCGTGGAATGTCGGCGTCAAAATATGCCGGTTGTTTGCGGGACGGGCGACGGAAAGAGCCGTCGGCGAGTCCGGTGACATTGTCAAATTGCGAGGCAACTCGGGAAAGGTCAGATGAGCATGGCTAAGAAGAAACTGAGAGTGGGCGTCATTGGCTGCGGAGCAATCAGTCAGCGCAGGCATCTGCCGGAATACGCCGCTCGCGCGGATGTCGAACTGGTGGCTGTGACGGACATCAAGTACCCGCGAGCCAAGCAGGCGGCTGAGGATTTCGGCGCCGCCCAGGTATTCAAAAACTACAAGGACATGCTCAGCCTCGAGCTCGACGCCGTGAGCGTTTGCACGCCGAACTACCTGCACGCCGCCATGACAATCGACGCGCTCAAGGCCAAGTGCCACGTACTGTGCGAGAAGCCCATGGCCACGACGGTCAAGGACATGCGGGCGATGAATGCCGTTGCCAGCAAGGTTCGCAGGCAGATCATGGTCGGGCACAATCAGCGTTTCGCAGCCGCCCACGTGCGGGGTAAGCAGATATATCAATCCGGCGAACTCGGCAAGGCGATCTCGTTCTCGACGAGCTTCGCCCATCCCGGTCCGGAGGACTGGTCCATGGACGGGCTGGACTGTTTCTTCTTCAAGAAGAGGCAGGCCGTCATCGGCTCGCTGGGCGATCTGGGCGTACACAAGATCGACCTTATCCGCTGGTTCCTGGAGGATGAGGTCGTCCTGGCCGGGGCGATGACCGGCACGCTGGAAAAAAAGAACTGCACCGTTGATGACACGGCGTACGGCATCTTTCAATTCAAGAGCGGCATTCTCGGGCAGATGTTCGCCGGCTGGGTTCTCAAGGCAGGCGAGGCCAACGGTACGACCATCTGCTGCGAGAAGGGCGTCATCAAGATGTACGAGGATCCGACCTACTCGGTGACCGTGCAGAAATCCGATGGCGAGAATATGTTTATCCAGGCCGGGCAGATTCAGACCAACGATGCCGGCGGGCAGAGCGCCAGTGGCGTCATCGACTCCTTTGTCGAGTCCGTACTTGCCGGCAGGAAGGTTCCCGTTACGGGCGTCGATGGTGGCCAGAGCGTTGCAGTCATTCTTGCTTGCGTGGATTCGGCCAAGACGAAAAAGTTTGTCCGTCCGGCGAAGGTCTAAATCCTTCGGGGTAAAAATGTGGACGAGTTGGCGAGGTCATCCGGGGCGATAGTTCAGCCCGCGCGCGATGCGGGGACGTGCAGTTATTGCGGCGCGCCGCTTACGCCGGGCTATTATTTCTGCCTGAACTGCGCGACGCCGTACCAGACGGTCGAGTCGGTCCTGCCGGTCGTCTACGTGGCCCCGCCTACCGAGGATGAACTCGTCCGCCGCCGTGCCCCGCACGCTTGGCCGCTGTTCTGGACGTACCTTGGCGTGGTCCTGGCGGCGAGTATCATATGCTACTTCGCCTTCGGGCCGGAGCAGTACGCCTGGGGGATGATCTTCTCCTCGGTGGCGCTGTTCGTGACGACCTGTGTGTTCGCCGCGATTCACTGGGCGTCGCTGGTGGTGCAGTTCAAACGGCTGGGCTTTCTGCACCCGGCTGCATGGCTGGGGCTGGCCGCGCTGGCTCCGCTGCTGGCTGTCAACTACGGATATCACGAGGTGTTCCTGCGCGGCCTGGGCGTGACGGGCCTGGATGCGATTGCCGAGATGCGTGAAAGCCTGGGCCGGGGCGGCGCGGTATTCCTGATCTGCCTTATGCCGGCCGTGGTCGAGGAAATCGCCTTCCGCGGACTGCTCCAGCACTGGCTCCAGATCGCGATAAAGCCTATGCGGGCGGTGCTGCTGGCGTCGGCTTTGTTTACCGTGATGCACTTCTCGATAGTGAGTGCGCCGTACCTCTTCGCCGTCGGCATGCTGCTGGGGATCGTGAAGTGGAAGACAGGCAGCCTGTATCCGTCGATGCTGATTCATTTTTTGCACAATTTGGCGGTTGTTGAATTATTCCAGATAATATAGTATTCCTCATGTGGTGCGGGTGCCGAACTCGGGGTAGTAGGGGACGGTGCCCGCCAATTCAGGTGCTGAAAGGGTGATCAAGGGCTATAAGGAAGGAAGGGGAAAATGCCATTAGCTATCAATCTCATTATCTGTCTGATTTGTGGCGGCATTGCGGCCGCCATAGCGTCAGGTAAAGGACGGAGTGTTGTGGGGTGGTTTTTCGGTGGGTTCTTCCTGGGACTCATTGGGATTGTCATTGTCGCCTGCCTGGCCAACCTCAACGCTCAGCGCGACTACCGCCGTCAGGTCGAGCAGTCCAATCACCGCCTGCGTGAGCAGTTGCGGCAGGAACGGATGAAGGGCGAGGCGTTCCGGCAGCATTCGACAAGCCGCCTGGACGCCCACGACCAGGCGCTGGGCACCGACACGAGGTCGCTGGGGCCGATGCTAGGCGCCGAGCCGAAAACCGCCCAGCTTACCGGCGAGAGCCCCGAGGACGCCCTGGGCCGACTGGCTGGCGATGCGCAGAATCCCAGGGCCGTCCGCGTCGGGCAGTTGAGCGGCCCCGACTCACAAGGCGAACAGTTCGAGCAGAATATCGATGGCGGGCAGCAGGCTCTCTCTTGGTACTTCGCGGACGCCGGGCAGTCCTACGGGCCGGTCTCTGCCGTGAAGATTGTCGATATGCTTCACCAGAAGTCGCTGAACCCGGACTCGCTGCTATGGGCTGAGGGAATGGCCGACTGGCAATCTGTCCGCGAGGTGGCCATCTTTCGTGACGCGGTGAACCTATGAGCGAGAATATCGAGGGCACC
>Ga0307990_1000445_pt1 | contig 37158 bp, 33 predicted proteins | sample EllFjometagen129_FD_203168 | JGI IMG/M metagenome (GOLD analysis project Ga0307990, IMG submission 203168) | Marine microbial communities from Ellis Fjord, Antarctic Ocean - #129 | ecosystem: Environmental > Aquatic > Marine > Unclassified | place: Southern Ocean | collected 2014-10-08
GATAAGCACCTTTGTACCGATATTTGCTTCAATCATCTCCCGGATAGTCAGCGCCGTCTTTTCAACTGTGATTTTACTCTTACCCGCAGTCACCGCCCTCAGCTCTGCATTTTTGTCGGCGGAGTATGGCCAGAAAGTTCCCAGCACCGGAGCGGGCAGATAGTCCATGACAACATTGCCATCTGGATTAACCGGCATTTTGCCGCTATGTAGAACAAAGGCGTGGCCATCTTTAAAAACTGTGACCTCTTTGATTTTCATCTCAGCAAAGGACGGCATAGGCTTGGCAGATTCTGCCAATATTGAACCTGAAATTAACAGGCTTGAAACTGTGATTAATGTGAATGCTTTCATATCGATCTCCTTTATGAACGCTATTAAACACTATTTTCACAATCAATATGTCAGCAAATGTTAATAATTATGTAAGAAGTTTGTAAGAAAAGAGGGTGCGGGGAGAGTTTAGAGGTAGAAAAATAGAGGGGTGAAAAATTTGGGAGGTGAAAAATGAAGAATTTGATTTTTGACAATAATTTCATATAGGATCGCTAATTGGTAGTGGTAAAGAAAAGCGGATTTAAACATTATTTCCTGCAACCGAATTACCCGTTTCGTCCACCGTGTAATGGCGGACATACTGAGTAGCATAGTATATCAGCACTGTAGATCCCGATTTTATCGGGATTGTCCGGTTGGAAACCGGACCTACTTTTACGAACAATATTTGTACTCCCTTATTTATGCCAACAATTTATGGAGGGTGCAATTTTTTATTGTTGAAAGCCATCCCAAAGTGCTCAAATATACAAGAGTGAACTACATACGGGTTTTTGTATATAGTTCATGCTTCAACGTGCCATATGATACTAGTAAGACGCTATTCGAAAAGCTTTGTAGTCGTGAGTAATTATCGTGGCATTTGATGTAGAGTTGGCTCTCAGAGCCAAAACCCGGCTTCTTTATTGGCTCCCGTCGCCAACCCTACAGCTTTAGGAAGCATGGTTTATCCAGCTAACAACCTTTTCGAACAGGCTCTAGTAAGCATCGGTTCAACTAAATTGCAATCATAATTGTCAGAATTGTCAGAATTGTCTGAATTTTGCGATTGATGTAGATAAATGATAACTATAGAATATAAATAATAAAAACAATCGGGAAAGACAATAAATGAAAAAAGAACATAACTTTAGAGTTGGGTATATCTTTGGCATCTCAATGGTCTCGGCTTTAGGCGGACTTTTGTTTGGCTATGATCTGGTGGTTATCGGCGGAGCCAAGGAGTTTTATGAGCTGGTTTATGGTTTGAGTTCTCCGGCCATGCAGGGCTGGGCGGTCAGCAGTTGCATCGTCGGCTGCATCATTGGCGCTATAGGGGTGGGTAAACCTTCGGATATATACGGACGCAAACGCCTTTTGATACTCTCCTCCATTCTCTTTTTCATCTCAGCCCTGGGCTCCGGCTATGCCCCGACCTTTACCCAGTTTGTGCTCTATCGTCTGCTGGGTGGTATCGGTATGGGTGTTGCCTCAACGCTTTCGCCAATGTATATCGCGGAGATTTCACCTTCGAAAATGCGCGGACGCTTTGTCTCCTTGAATCAGCTGACAATCGTGCTGGGTATTCTGCTGGCGCAATTTGTTAACTATGAAATCGTGAGATCCCATCCGGTTCCCGCCGACATTGAGACCAGTCGCCCGCTGGTTGTCTCCATGCAGCATAATCTGGCTAAGCTGGATGCGAGTGAAGTCAGCATCGCCACTAGCGACCTGCTCTCTAAAGCTCAGATCAAGGTGGTTGCAAGCGGCACTTTTCTGAAAGGCCTCTCTGCCGAGGTTGCCGATGCCTCCGCTGTGGTGGCGGCTTTGAGTTCCGGCACCGTCCTGCGCTCTGATCTGCCCGTGGATGCTATGCGTACCTTCTATGACAAAGCTTTGCAGGCATCCTGGAATGGACAGAGAGGATGGCGCATCATGTTCTGGGCTGAGGCCCTTCCGGCGGTGGTATTTTTCATGTTGATGTTTGTTGTGCCCTTCAGTCCGCGCTGGCTGGTTAAAAAAGGGCGCGACGATGAGGCTGCAGTGGTGCTTAAGAAGATTGGAGGCGATAGCTATGCAGAGGAGACTCTTCAGCAGATTGAAGATACTCTGACGGAGGGTCACAAACAAGGTAGCTGGCGTGAGTTACTTAAGCCGCATCTACGCAAGGTTCTCTGCATCGGCGTCATCCTGGCTGTATTTCAGCAGTGGTGCGGCATTAATGTGATCTTCAATTATGCCAATGATATCTTTAAGGCGGCCGGATATGATGTCAACGGCATTATGTTTAATCTTCTGATTGTCGGAATCACCAATCTTATATTCACCTTTGTGGCGATGGCTCTGGTCGACCGGATCGGACGCAAAATTATGCTGCTCTGTGGATCGGCTGGTCTGGCCGCATGTTATATTGGTGTTGGCCTATGTTTTTATTTCAATGTAACCGGCATTGGCGTGCTGGCACTGGTGCTCGGTGCAATTGCCTGTTTCTCGGCTACTTTAGGACCGGTGATGTGGGTTGTGATCTCAGAGATATTTCCGAATCATATCCGCGGAGTTGCAATGTCGATTGCTGTGCTCTCGCTTTGGGTAGCAAACTTCATACTTACATACACCTTCCCGATTCTAAACAGCGGTTTAGGGGCTGCTACAACTTTCTGGTTGTATGCCTTCATTAATGTCCTGGGATTCATCTATATCCTGAAAAAGATACCAGAGACCAATGGTAAGACACTCGAGGAAATTGAGATTGAGATGGTGGGCTGAAAATGGGAACCGAACCTGGGCCGCCTTGAGCGGCTCTCCTTCTGGTTCGGATCAGTCGAATCTCTCGAATTAATCGATTTTCTCGAAAAAAACCGAGCCTTTCGAGGAAATCGACGGAATCGAGTTAATCGAGGGACCCGAATCTGAGCCGCCTTGAGCCTTGGATATTCAATTAACTATCACGGGAGGATCACTCTTGCGACAGCAGTTCGAAGACGGCCTGTGCAAACCATGCTGTGTGGCATAGTTCCATTTCACAATGACGCCAATGACCCTGTCGCATGTAAGGCATATCTTTAGCACCCCCGCCGATACCCTGAACCACCATGCCATCACTGCGGGGAGCGAGCCATTCTTTATATAATTTTGGTTGTCCCTGACCGACACCAAAAACAGTACTGGTATTGAGGGGGTTATTACCTAATATCCAGTCCACCTGTCGCCACGCGGCATCCCGAAGTCCGGGATTTGAAAGTATCCGGGAACCTTTTGCCAACAGGATGGCTTTTCGTGCCAGAGCCTTGTTCGCCCCGCGATTGTCGCACAAATACTGGTAGTACAGCCCGCCAACACTTCTTTGCATTTTGGCGCCTGTCTGACCGCCCGCGGTATTACTCCGAGAAAGGTAAGCGGGCACAATCCCAAAAGCATTTTTATTAGAAAGAGGAAGAAGGTAGTCCTCCAGGTAGGACCTGAGACTTTCCTTCCATTGAGGACGTTTTGAGTGGGCCGGAAGAGCATCACACAAATCAGCTAAAACGATAACTCCGCCGGGCGCACCATCAAAACCGCCATGTGAGGGAAGACTGCTATAGATTTTTTCTTTATTCGCATGTCCATAGAAAAAGCCCTTCACCTCCGTTTGGTCAGCAATATACTCTGTCTCCTGCAGGGCCATGAGTTTATCGGCTAGAGCGACGGCTTGATCTTTATATTCAGCTTTATCCGTAGCTAAATACATAAATAAATTTGCTCGAACACCATAAGCCAGCGGCATAAGATCTGTCACCTCTTCCAAGCGGATTCTGGCATCAAACTTGGTCTCATAGTCGGTTACAACCGGCCATGTTTTGACGAAGTAATTGTAGCATCTGGTAGCCGCCTTAAGGCACTTATCAGCATAGGCCGGATCCGTATCTTTATACAGATGGTATATCGTGGTTTGATTCTTAATGAACCTGCTTTGGGATACCATGTCAATTAATAATGTACTCTCTGAAAGAACCCTGTCATCCGCATCACCGATCTTGTTATTCGTATACTTATTTATGCTCTCGCTCCAATCCGTTGCACCACACCAGAGGTAAAAATGCTGCACAAGAGCTCCGCTCTCGAGTTGCATCTTATGGATGTATTGATTTCCCCACTTGATTTCATCAAGAATGCTGTATTGACCACTATCCCAAGCCGGGTTGAGAATCCTCTTCATTTCAATAAGACCGTAAAGCCCCGGTTGCAGGATGCGCATTATTTTTCTGACATCAGAACTGGCGTGCCACCCGCCAACAATCCCATGACGTTTGCCGCCTTCCATCCTGGCATCCTCAAGATGACAAGGCTTGCCACCCCAGTTTGTCGTCGTATTGCCGCACCTCTTCCTGCGGTAAGCATTACGGTATTTTCGCAGATAGGCCTCGTAGCTAAGTCTCGTTTCAAGTCCGATCGGGAACCACATAGAGTACTCGGATCCCGCCTTAATCCTATAACTCCCTGAAGCCCCAAGCCCGCTGAAGTCTCCAACCAGATTATTCCCGAAAGCATCACCACCACTCTTCAAATCTCCCGAAAAAACGACCTTGCCGCTTACATCCAACACATCAAACGAAGCTGCTTCAACACCACCGTCAACCACAACCCGTTTGCTCTGATTGGAAAGATACCCCAGGTGATTAACAAGAACCCTGACAGCTCCAAACTCTGCCACCTTGAAGTTGAAGATGCTTTTTGACTGGCGTTTGTTGCCATCTTTATCCACAGCATTAACGTGCCATTGGTGAGACCCCGCTGCGACTTTAGAAACTAAGGGCGTATAATAATATACTTTTTCTGCGGCCAAAAAGCCAAAGGGCCTGAAGGGCTCATAATTACCGTAATGGCCACCAGGCAGATGACCGTAAACCCCGGCAGTAACCTTATCAACATTCGCTCCATCCACCCATACCTCGTAGTGGTTAACGCCGGAGTCGCTATCAGAACTCTCCCGCCAAGCCAAACGCGGCGTGTCACCATAAGTCGTAGCATAGGTCGTGGCATTGTTCTCGGGTACGAGGAGTTCAAATTGTTCCGGGGGGGTGGTATCCCGGGCGACCACCAACTGAGTTAACGAAAATATTATTAGCGGCGCAATCAATAGCGATATAGATTTCATTTTAATTTTCCTAAAGCTGCTTTTAGCCGCAACCAAACTGAGCTCTTGTGATGTACGAAACCCTTTTCTCTAAATATCTGGTTGTGTGTTAAACGTCGCAGCTTCAGAAAAAAACGCTACGCGTTTTAAGAAAAGACGTATAGTGATTATTCGTAAAAGTAGGTCCGATTTGCAATCGGACAATCCCGATGCAATCGGGATCTACAGGTTTTTCTGCACTGAAACTGTTCTTTCATAAATGCAGCATTAGTAGCTCTTCTCTGATTTTCTGTCATAAGAATCAAAAGGCGCGGCTTTTAAGCTGCGCCCTTCTTTCATTTAGCAAGTGATTCTATTTAGCGAGCGAGGCTTCATATTTTCCCCGCCATGTAACAGTGATCCAGCCGAAGCTCAATCCGAAGGCGCAATAGATAATCTCTGCCTGAGCTGCATATAGAAGCGGGAGGTTTGCGCTGGCTGCTTCAGGAAGTGCTCCAGCCAGTTGCGTACTATTCAGTGTTGCAAAGTAAGCACCGGAACCAATAAACAATCCAGGTACGAAGTTCTTGAGATTCTCGGTCATAATCGCCGGGATAACTACGATAAAGACAGCTACCGCCATTACCAGGTTCATGTTGCCAAGCATCGGGATATCTTTAATTCCGGGCACACCCATCAGTTTGATGATAGCAACTGAAGCAATTATACCGCTGATATATCCAATCCATACCTTGACTCCATCCTTGGGGGTGCAGCCAGCCACAAAATAAACTGCCCATGCCTGAAAGGCAATCCACATCATGTCCATGCCGTGGCATGCTTTAGGCATGTAGCCATTAATAAGAACCAGAATAGCCGCTTGCACGCCCAGACCGGTTGAGACTACCAGTAGTTGTTTGTTGGTTAACGCCATCTTATACACATCCTTTTTTTTGTTTTTGTTTTAGAGCACCCCTGATCCCCCAGTAAATACGGTTAGCGGTGCTCAAATTAATTATGAAATGAATCAACTGCATGAATAGTATCGAAATCGTTATTGAGATGTAAAGCAAAACAGAGGATTTTTCGGGAGTATGCCGAAAAATCATCCAGTTACGGGTATCGAGTAGCGAGTATCGAGCTGAAGGGGTTAGGGGCTAGGGTCACAAACTGCGCATCACACTCAGTTGAACCGGGTTCAGACCTTAGAATAGCAAATAGATAATTTCGGGATGACTTTCAACTAAATTGAATCACACCCATTCAGGTCTGACCCCGATTCCTGCGTTTATCACACTACGACCTCATCTCGCCGAGCATGTCGCGGTAGGCAAACCCGTACTTGCCCTTGCCATCGTGTAGGTGGGCGAACTGCTTCTTGGTGCGCTCCGCCTTAATCTGGTGGCCAAGCGTGAGCAGCGAGGCTTTGCCCTGCATGTTCGATTGCCCGGTGAGGATGAAGACCTTGACGGGGACCGGCGCCGGCGGAGCGGCCGAGGCGGTTGATGCGAGTGCCAAACCGGTCAGGGTGGCGACGAGTCCGGCGAGATTTCCCAGCTTGTTCATAATGTGAGTTCCTTGGTTGGTTGGTGATTTGCGATTGCTAGATGCTTTTGAGGTGGCGTCCTTGAGGAGAACGGTAATGCGGGGAAGCCGTTTTTGTTGTAGAGATTGGCACTCTTGGCATCGACCTGCCAAGCGTAACGAACGGCGACCGGTTTTTGAATCGTGTCACTAGTTACGACAACTTTGTCACCTTCGACTTTTGCGGTTGCTTCATGCCATATGCCGTCGTCACCGGCAATCTCAAAGCCGCCGAGCATCCCACCTTTGAGCGGCTGGACCGCTTTGCCCGTTTCATGTCGTCCGACGATCAAGCCTCTGCCTATATTAGTAAACTCGACGATAATCCGGTTGCCATCGACCATATGAATTTTATAGATTGGTCCCGTCTTGATCGCGTCACCATTGACCTGGGCAACGACCCATTGTGCGGCGCGAAGGCCGGCATCCGGTTCGCTCTTGCCTGTCTTTACTAGATCATAAGAAGCAAGGACGGTAGTGTTGGGCAGTGTAGCAAGTTTGTTCTGCAGGGCACGCATCGTGATGACATCTGCGGGGTTCTCTGTCTTGACATCTTCGTGCCGACCGGGGCTATGCATCTGGACGAAGCAAACAGGCAGATCTTTGCCCATGCGAGTTCGCAATCCACTGATTAGGGCCTGCGCTTTGACAAGGTACTGCGGATCGCCGATGTTGTAGCTCTTTGGCTGGAGAATGATCCCGCGAATCGTGGCGGGAGTATATCGGTGAATCACCTTGTTGTAAAAAGTCGTTGGGGCACGGCCTAGAGCAGGTGGGCCGGGGACTTCGGGCGGCTGGGCAACGTCGGCGAAGGTGACGTTTTCTTTCTGCAGAACAGGGCGAGTCTTTTTGATCCATGCTTCCACATCATTGATACTTTCGAGGAAAGCCGGTTTGCCACTGACCGTTTGTGGAACCCAACCAGCGACAGCCGAGCCCAACTCGCCAAGTTCTTTCTCGTAAGCCTGAAAACCCTCGGGTGGTGTCATAGATTCGAGGGTCGAACCGTTGAGGCCCATGATCCCGATAGGGACTTTCACATGACGGGCTACGCCAAGGCCAAGATTATAACCGTCGTTGCGAAAATATTTTCCCGGCTCCTTGAAGACCCCCCATCCAAGTTTCGGACCTGAGTCCGTTCCTGCCAGAGGACGCTGGCTGTGATTGTTCTTCTCCCACAAGTCACACGCATTGGCGCTGATGATCGTGCCGGGGTCGGCATCCATCGGGACCTTGTTCTTTTCATTTAGATGAAAAGAGGGGGAAAGGTACAGCCAGACATCACCGATAAAAACAGAACCAACACTCACGGTGTTTTGTGCACCAGAGGTCGTCAGTGGTCGTGCCTCGGACGAGGCGGCCATCGGGTCGAGTTTGACTTGCCAGCGGCCAAACCGGTCGGCTGTTGTTTCTTTTTTTTGTCCGGCGAAAGTAACGGTCACTTTTTCATCAGGATTAGCCGTTCCCCAGATATTGACGTTGGCATCACGTTGCAGCACAACGCCGTCACTGATGACCGAAGAGAGTTTTACCTCAGCGGTGGCAGTGATAGTGCATGTTATGATCAGCAGAGCGGTACAGAGGGCGGTATTAATAAATCGCAACATTATTTTTCACCTTTCTTCAGGATGGATCGCATGGTCTTTGTATTGAACTGGCCGGCGGGAAGGCTTTCCTTGTTATAAAGGAAAGGTCCATCGGCAATCGATTTCCAGCAGTACCGGACATCGGTCGGATTTTTCAGGCCATCGGCCCAAACGACGAGTCTCTCGCCGTCGATCCTGGATTGGGCCGGAACCCATTGTTTTCCGTCAGCCGTGATTTCCAGATTGACCAGTTTGTTATCGGGTAGTTTTTCGACCGGGTCGAGCTTTGCCTTCTGGCCGATAAAAAGCCCTCCGTGGGTGTAGTCGAAAGTGACAACAACCTTGTCGCCCTCGGTTTTATGAGAGTGATAGATCGGACCGGAGAAAATAACGTCCTTGTCGTAGTCTCGTTTGAGCGACCAGAGGGCCAAACGGCGACCGGCATCATACTTATTGTTTGGGTGAAGGCTCACGTCCAGGTCCATCAGGACTGCCATACCCGAATTGGGAATGGTGAAGTAACTTTGGTACTGGAAATCGCGAACTCCCGGGCTCATGTAACTGCCGCAGCGTTGCATCTGGACGAAATAGTATCGCAGATCAGTCGGCTTTTCATCGGGACAAGCGAACAGATCACGCCACGATTCGACCATCGCCTCGATCATGTGGCGGTACTGGGCGTTGGCATAATCCGACTCGCCCTGGTACCAGAGGATTCCCTTGATGGCATAGGGGACCAGCGGATGGGTTCGACCGTTGTAAAGGAGTGTCGTTCCGCGACCGCTCCCTTTCGGATCGGCTGGCTCGGGCAACTTTGGCTGCGGGAAGGGAAAAGGATAACCCTTTTCAACTGCCTCGCGGGCATCTTTGCACCACTTTTCGATATCGTCAACAGCTTTCTTGTGAGCGGCACGTCCGATAGTCGTGGAAGGATACCACGAATCGATAATCTTGGCCTTTTCCTCAAGTTCAGGTCGCAGCCACCAGCCCTGGCGGGGTGTCCATTCGCTGACGACGCTACCACCGACGGCATTCCAGAGCAGGCCCTGTGGGATGCCGGTCTTTTTGTAAATCCGATCGGCAAAGAAAAAACCGATGGCACAGCATTGCAGGCTCATCTTGTCTCCACAGACGTTCCACTTGTTCGGCGTTGCAATCCAGGGGCGACGCGGATTAGGAACACCCGGGGTTAGTTCATTCTGAGGGTATTTGCTTCCCTTGCTGACGACCTTTAAAAAACGAATATGCGGTTTATGGAGTCTGAAATCATCCGGTCGCCACGAAGCTTTCGCCGCACGCCCCATGTTCGACTGACCACCGGCGACCCAGACGTCGCCGACGAGGACGTCTTTGAAAGTGGTTGTTTTGGAAGGGCTGCTGACGGTCAACTCTTGCGGTTCGGTGCTCCACCGCATCGGATCGAATCGTATCATCCATTTACCGTCCTTGCCGGCATTTGTCTTTTTAACCTGTTCGGCAAAAGTAACAGTCACTTCTTCGCCCGCTTTGGCCGTCCCCCAGATGGGAGCCAGTTTGTCACGCTGCAGAACCATATGATCCGAGAAAACATTTGACGGGACGGCGGCGGAAGCCTCAGCCACCAAAACGGCAATCAATATTGCCAGCATATGCCAACGAACGAGTTTGATAGTCATAGATAGAGTCTTTCATTTCTGAAATGAATTAACTTAATACAATAATATGTATCATAGTTTCGTTTTTCCCAAACACAAGCAGAAAAATATTCTTTTTTTGAACTGGAAATAATCTGGTGTCAATAATCTGGCAATATCTAATATGGCAATATCTGGTGTTAGTCATTATATAGTGGACATTTGCAGTTTATGAAGACCTTTAAGCAGCGTCTCTCCATTTATTATAATGCCCATGCGGGAAGGCGGGGAGAGGGGGCTTTGTGGCATGACAGATATAAGAGCGTGCTGGTTGAAGGGGTCGCTAAGTTGTTTGTAAATAGAGAGTTAAAAAAGCGTGAAGTCTTGTCTGAGTATCGTCAGAACTTGTATTTACAAGGTGCTGAAAAGCACAATGCGCTGACCGGAGAGATCTCTAAGCCCGGTTTTAAACGGAATGTTCAGTAAGCTTCGCCGGAAATGTGGAGCAAATCAGATGAAGAGCGGTCAGTGGGGGGATTTGTGCGCCGCATGCGAAATAAGGTCAAAGGTTGTGGCCGCTCCAGAGTAATTAAATGCTTTGTCCAAAACTCATCATTTTAAGAGGGTTTGATCACGAATTTCACGAATCTACACTAAACTCTCTATGCAAATCCAATCATGTTTGCGAAGGATTTAGCCTTTAGCTGGCGCACCTTTGGGCACTTGGGTATTTCGCGTTTCCTTGGGTAATTGGGTATTTCGGCATTTCAGCATGTTATTTCGTTAGTGCAGGAGCGGTGGTCAGTTTGCTATAGTACTGAGAACGAATTGAGCGAGGAGACCGTAAATATGTTTGCCGGGGAAGATGAAGTTTTACAGGGGGATTTAAAGCTGCGCTATGCGAAGGTACAGGCGTTGATGCGTGAGTGTGCTTTGGATGCGCTTTTAGTCAGCACTAATTTGAACAATCTCTATCTCAGCGGGCGCATTTTTTCAGGTTTCACATATCTTCGGGTTGAGGGAGATCCGCTTTTTTTTGTCACCCGGCCGGTTGGTTTATGCGGCAGTAATGTCTATTTAATCCGCAAGCCGGAGCAGATACCTGAGATGCTGATGGAGCTCGGGAAGCGGATGCCGGAGTGTGCGGGGCTGGAGGCAGGGGCGGTTTCACACAGCAGCTGGATGCGTTTGAGTGCTTTGTTTCCAGGGGCGGATCTGAAGGACTGCACCGCTCTGTTGAGTGCTGCAAGGGCGGTTAAGACACCATATGAAATTGTGCTGATGAAAAAGACCGGTAGCCGCCATGCGGCGGTGATATCGCAGTTTCCCTCGGTTTATGAGGGTGGGATGACCGATCAGGAGTGGATGATCGAGATGGTGGGGCTGATGCTGAAGGCCGGCAGTCTGGGTATTTTCCGGGTGGCAGGCGAATCGATGGAGGCCTTTATGGGGACGGTTTTAGCGGGTGATAATGGCGGGGCCGTATCGCCTTATGATTTTGCGATGGGTGGAGCTGGCATGCATCCATCTTATCCGGTGGGTCAGTGCGGGATCAAACTGGAGCGGGGTATGGCGGTTATGGCGGATATTGCGGCTAATTTTTATGGATATCTGACCGATTGTTCGCGTATATTTTCAATTGGTCGGCTGCCTCAGAGGGCCCTTGATGCACATCGTCTCTCAATGGATATACATTCTGCCATTACAGAGAAGGGAGTGCCGAGGGCATCGTGTGAGGAGCTCTATCAGCTGGCTTTGGGAATGGCGGTGGCAGCTGGATTTGATGACTGTTTTATGGGGGGTGCTCAAAAGTCGCGTTTTGTCGGTCATGGAACCGGGTTGGTAATCAATGAACAGCCGGTTCTGGGGATGCGTTCAAAATCTGTATTAGAGCAGGGCATGTGCATTGCGCTGGAACCAAAATTTTATATAGCCGGGGTCGGAGCGGTCGGAGCAGAGGACACCTATCTGGTGGGAGACAAAGGGCTGAGCTGTATAACGCAATCGTCACAGGAGATTGTGGAACTCTAGTTGCATCCCCTCAGTCTCCGCCCCGCAGGGCGGGGCTACGCCTTGACAAGAGGGATGCAGGAGTTTAGGAGTTTAGGCTGTTAGGTGTTTAGGTATGCTATTTTGGCAGGCTACTTTGACAAGCTCAGCACAGGTCAGGGCTAGCGGGAGGCACGCCCTACAACGCATATGTTTTGCGCGCCCCCTGCGGGAGGCACGCCCTACACCATAAAGGGTTATTCGGTTGTAGGACGTGCCTCTCGAAGAGGGCGCGTATGCGACAGAACCAAAGCGGAAATCCTTCGTAAACCTGATGGGACGCTAATGAACTTGAAAATTTATTAACCCAATGCTTGAACAAAGCATTATTATAGAATAATATTAATTATATGAATTTAAAGGTATTGTCGGTTGGGCCATATGAGGCCAATTGTTCTGTTTTATGGAATGATCCTGAAAAGGCATGGGTGGTTGATCCCGGTGCCGATGCGGAAAGGATCTTATCGACCCTTGAGAAGAATGATCTAACCCTGGGCGTAATTGTATTGACGCATGCGCATTTTGATCATATATCCGCGCTGCATGAGATTCTGGCGTTGAAAGATGTGCCGGTTTATCTGCACAAAGCCGATGAGCCGTTTGCATTTCATCCGATGAATGCGTCGCCGCCGTATAGCGCGACTGAGAGGCCGGCGGGAATCATATTAGATAAGGGAGATGGTGATACGCTCGAGTGCGGAGGGCTGAAGGCACGTTTCATTGCGACCCCCGGTCATACGCCGGGGGGGTGGTGTCTTCACTTTGAGGATGAGGCACTTCTGGTGGCTGGCGATACCCTTTTTGCGGGCTCTGTGGGTCGGACGGACCTGCCGGGTGGTGACTGGGATACGCTGGCGACTTCATTAAAGAAGCTCAAGCTGCTGCCGGATGAGACGCGTGTAATCTGCGGACACGGCCCCGAAACAACCATTGGTACTGAAAAGAAGCGCAACCCCTATTTATGAGCACAGCCCGGAAAATATTGCAGCTGCTTAAGAGCAACTGTCAGGAGGAACTTTCCAGCAGCGCGATCTGTGACGTGCTGATGATTTCACGCAACGCGGTTTGGAAGCACGTCCAAGCCTTAAGGGATCAGGGGTACCAGATAGAGGCTCACTCACGCTGCGGCTACCGTCTGGTGGCCTCGCCTGACCGTCCGGATGCAGCCGAGGTCCTGCCGCTTTTGACGACCGCCGGTATTGGTCGGACGCTGCACTATAAGGATGTCACGGAGTCGACCAACCGGGATGCCGCGGCCGGAGCTGAGGCTGGATGCGAAGATGGCACGGTGTTTTGTGCCGGAGAGCAGAGAGGCGGCCGTGGCCGGATGGATCGTAAGTGGTTCTCGCCCCCAGGAGTTAATTTGTACTTCTCTATGGTGCTACGGCCTGCGGTTGCGACCGGTGATGCGGCATCGCTGCCTCTGGTAGTTGGAATTGCGGTGGCATCTGTGATTGACAAGCTGGTGCCGGAACTGGAGCCGTGCTTAAAGTGGCCCAACGACATATTGATTAATAACAGGAAGGTCTGCGGTATTCTGTGTGAGATGCAGGCGCAGATAGATTGCGGGGTACGCTACATTACTGCCGGGGCGGGTATAAATGTAAATTCGGAGCAGAGCTCTCTGCCTGAAGCTCTGCAACAGATTGCAACTTCGCTGAAGTCCGAGACCGGCCGGGAGTTTTCCCGCACTGAGTTGCTGGCGCAGATACTTAATGAATTTGAGTGCCGCTATGATATCTGGAAGAGTTACGGATTTGAACCGCTCTCAGCGATAATGGACAAATATGATGCCTTAAAGGGACGGCGGATATCGGTTCAGCAAGGCCAAAGAACCATCACCGGAGAGGCGGCCGGGGTCCAGGCAGATGGAGCTTTAAAGGTTAAAACAGATAGTGGTCTGGAGTCGGTTTACTCCGGTGAGGCAAGGATTGTCGGGTATTAGTTGCGACAAAGTTCGCGACAAAGGCTAAGAAAGTAACCGTTAAGCTTAGACGGATTGCGCAAAGACTGTACTTTCCCCGTAGCCCAGTCGCGCCGCGACTGGGGTTTTCCCCGTAGCCCAGTCGCGCCGCGACTGGGGCCTGCCAGAGCCTCGCTCGCGGCGCGAGCGGGCTACATGGGGCTCGTCACAACGTTTCCCTCCAACAATCCAAGCTTAACGGTTACCTAAGAAATTGGAAGATTCGGACATCTAGGACCTTTTCGAACTTAAAGTGCAAGGAATTCATCATGGAAATGTCATATAAAGCGACGCAGGACAAGGTTGGTTTGATCAGAAGGATCAGAAGAGGGCTTAATGGACTTGGGTGGAAGCGGCATTGCTGTATCTGTAATCATACATTCACCCGGTATTCAAAGTATCGCGGCGGCTGGAATGCGGTTTCCTTATATCTTAAGCAACTTGAGTGGACCGGCAGCGATTTTGATAATTTCTGGTGTCCTTTCTGTCGCAGTCATGACCGCGAGCGCCATTTAAAGCTATATTTTGATGCATTGGGGTTCTGGGATAAATTCACTGATGCCGCAATTCTGCATTTTGCACCTGAGAAACACATAGCTCAGTGCATCAAATCGTGCAGACCCAAACGCTATTTACAGGGTGATATCCAACCGGTACGCAAGGGAATAGAGTTTATTGATGTAACCGAGATAAAAGAGAAGGATAAGAGCTTTGATATTGTATTGTGCAATCATGTGCTTGAGCATGTGCACGATGATCATAAAGCATTGCGTGAGATATTCCGGGTGTTGAAACCGGGGGGTGTCGCTGTTCTACAGACTCCTTACGCACTCAAACTGCCCCGGACCCGTGAGCGTGATCCAGATGTCTCGAATGAAGCGCAGCGGCTTGAGTTCTACGGACAGGAGGACCATATCCGTTTATACGGCATAGATTTGATTGACCGTATTTTTGAGGCCGGTTTTGATCTCAAACTTAAGAAACATAGCGAGGTTATGCCGCAAGTTGATTCAGGTTCTGCCGGGGTGAATCCCGCCGAACCGCTGTTTCTGGCCCGCAAACCGATGATTTAATAGAGTTTTTGTAACCACAAAGATCACAAAGAAAATATGGATTCAAATAGATCAGCAGCTAAAGCTAGTCAGGTGGCTAGAGTAAAAATATATGGGTTGGCACTGGCCGCCGGGATTTGTCTGGGGGTGCTTGTTTTTCTGTGTATCACGCACGATCCACGTCCTGTAGTGGTTTGTCTGGGGGACAGTCTGACTTCATGTGGTGGCGAAGATGGTCGCTATAGCGACTGGCTGGGTCGGATGCTGCCGCATATCAGGGTAGTTAATGCCGGAATTGGCGGCGATACCCTTGATGGTGCGTGCCGTCGATATAAGCAGGATGTGCTCAAGCTGCGACCGGCGGTGGTAGTGGTTGCATTGGGGGCCAACGACTTCTGGCGGGACTGGCGCAGCGTTGATGAGATGCGAGATGATCTAACCACCATGATTAAAAGTTTTCAGGCAAAGGGGGCGCGGGTTGTGGTGGCCGGCTGTTTCGGTGAGCGCGATTTCTGGGGGGAGCACTCGGTCGAGTTTGAATCCGGGCGTTTCGATCTGGCCTGGAGTTTTGCGCAGATGGAGCGCGAGGTATGCAGACTTTATAGCTGCCGTTATCTTCCGAATATGCAGATTGATGTCAAACCAAACCGGCTTAAACCCTATTGGGATATGACAGACCATCCCAATAAAGCGGGTAATGAGCAGATAGCCCTGAGGATGCTGCCACTAGTCAAATTGGCACTCGGGGATCGTTGATTTTACACTTTTTCAAAAAGTCGTGAAGATTCTTGTTTTTTTTCTGAACAGGTTCTAGAATAGGGTTTCATTTAAGTTAACAAATAACAGATTTAACAGGTGGGAGTTTGCTATGAATCATATGGCTGCTGCGGCATTTGGGGTAGTTCTTCTGGGAGCAGCGGGATGCTCTATATTTTCAGGGGCGGATAAGGAGCTTGTTGATGTGGAGGTCTGTCCTCCGGTTGTCGACCTCGCCATCGAGCCTGCCGCGCCAAGCACATTGGTTGCGGTACATCCTGATTCGCGTAACTGGAGTTCGTTGTTTGATTTGGCTCTTTCAAATGCCGATTTTGAAAGGGGCATCTGGTATATTGATGACAAGGGCAGCTTGACCGCTGATAAAGATCAGGCTATCTGGACACAGCGCCAGTATGAGAACTTTATTCTTGATCTGGAATACTCCTGTGCGCCGGCCGCTAATAGCGGGGTGCTTATCTATGCGACTGATACAAAAAACTGGATTCCAAACACAGTTGAAATTCAGATCCAGGATGATTTGAGCCGTCACTGGGACAAGGTCGCTGATACCTGGAGGAATGGCGGTCTTTTCGGGCACTGCGCACCGAAGGTCAGGAATGTGCGCCCGGCCGGCGAGTGGAACCGCATGACGATTACAGCCATGGGCCAGAAGATCAAGGTGGCGGTTAATGGAGAGATCACGGTTGATGCCAATCTGGCCGATTGGAAGTCGGCAAAGAAAAATCCTGATGGATCGGATATCCCTGGCTGGCTGAATAAGCCCTGGGCGGAGCTGCCGACCAAAGGAAAGATAGGTTTACAAGGCAAACATGGCAAGGCCACAATATATTACCGTTCAATCAGAATTAAAGAGTTGCTGAAATAAGGAGGTGTTTGACGTTTACACCTCTATCTGATTGACCTATAATTATTTATTAGATGAACTATTTTTATTAAATGCAAACGCAATTGAAATATGAGAGGTGTATTATGAAGTTTAATCACGTAGGAATACCTGTTTTTGAGAAGCAGGAAGATATGGTTTTTATTGAGGCATGCAAGGTCTGGGTAACTGACTGTGCTGCCAGTAATTACAAGGTTGAGTATTTGTTTTTTGAGCCGGATAGCGCAATGCCGGCGGCCATTCAGGATGAAACTCACATAGCATATGAGGTTGATGATCTGGAGGCGGCGGTTGAGGGCAAGAGCATTCTGGTTCCGATTTGCGAGCCGATGCCTGGTCTGAAAATGGCTTTTGTCTATGATGAAGGTCTGGCAGTTGAGCTTTTACAGACGGAGAGTTAATTTTACTAAAGAAAGGAAATGTCTATTATGCCAATGAAAAAATTTATCAATGATCCCGCAAACCTCACATCCGAGCTTCTTGAAGGTCTGGGTATGTGTTTCAGCAACAAGATCAAAATTGTGAATGATAAGATTGTCTGTCGTACCAACCCCAAGTCTGAGGATAAGGTCGCCATCCTGACACTGGGCGGTTCCGGACATGAACCTGCGTTGAGCGGGTTTGTGGGAGAGGGCATGCTGGACGCAAGTGTTGTCGGCGATATTTTTGCCGCACCAGGTGCCCCGAAAGTACTTGAAGCTCTACGTATGTTCAACCGCGAAGCCGGTATTATTCTGGTTACATTGAATCACGCCGGCGATCGCATGAGTGCCAGTAAAGCCATTCGTGACGCAGGCAAAGAGGGCATCAAGGTAGTTGAGATTGTTACCTGTGAAGATATCAGTGCCGGGATTGACTGTGATCCCGATGACAAGCGTGGACTGGCCGGTTGTGTCCCTCTCTATAAAATTATCGGTGCTGCCGCTGAACAGGGTAAGAGCATTGAAGAGGTGGTCGAGATCGGTGAGCGTTTCAATAAGCAGATGGCCACTCTGGCCGTTGCAATGACCGGATGCACTCATCCGCAGAACGGCGAACCTATTGCAGTTCTGGCGGATGACGAGATGGAAATCGGCATGGGACAGCATGGTGAAGCCGGTGGTGGACTCAGCAAGATCCTGACAGCTGATGAAACCGCAGAACGAATGGTTACGGAGCTTATTAAGGCAACCGGTGTTAAATCAGGGGACTGTGCAATGCTTCTGATCAACGGAACCGGCGCAACCACATTGATGGAGATGCTGATTGTCTATCGTAAGGCCGGTAAGATTCTGGCGGATAAGGGAGTTTCTCTGACCAATGGCTGGGCAGGTGAGATACTGACAGTTCAGGAGATGGGCGGATTCCAGATGATTCTTTGTAAGCTTGATGCAGATCATAAAGAGCTGCTGAGCGCAAAGGCTTCCACCCCTTATTGGACAGCGTAAGTTAGTGAGTTGAGAGTTGAGAGTTGAGAGTTCAGAGTTCAGTGATTGGCTTCCATAGCAATATTTATAAAACCTAAACTCTAAACTCTTAAATTTGACCTTTGTGGTTGCCTGCCTGTGCGTAGCACGCAGACAGGCGGCTGAAAGCAGCTTTAGAGTATAGAGTTTGAATGTAACCGGGAAAATAAGATAATTATGTTAACGATTGATACCTTTAAAAAAATGATTTCCGCTGCCGGAGAAGAGATCAGCAAAAACGAGAAGTACTTTTCAAAGCTTGATGCAGATGCCGGTGGCGATGGAGATCACGGTACAGCCATTGTAACTGCGTTTAAAGCGATGGAGAGTGCAGAGGGTGCTGATTTCAGAAGCTACGTGAAATCTTTGAGTGAGACTTTGCAGAATGCGGCCTGCGGTTCAACTAGCACGCTGTATGGCACCTGGCTTGAAGGTCTGAGTGATGCAGCCTCAGAGGGTGCTACAGAGCTGGATGCCGCCGGCGTTGCGTCGATGTTTAATGGTGGCGTTGAGGAGATCGGTTTCATAACTAAAGCCCGCGTGGGTGCCAAGACCCTGATGGATGCTTTGATTCCGGCAACGGAGGCGATGGATGCGTCTCAGGGTGCCGGCATCGAAGCGATGTTCAAACAGGCCGCCTGTGCGGCCGAGAGCGGTGCCGAGGCTACCTGTCAGATGCAGGCTAAGTTCGGTCGCGCCAGAAATCTGGGCGAACGCTCAATTGGTCCGCGGGATGCCGGTGCCTCATCGATGGCCTGCATCTTCGCAACTTTCGCAAATAACTTATAACTGGAATTGGGTGGCGAAAGTCCACCTCTCATTCAACTATAGCTCTCACAGGAATATATCCGGTGGTGAGCCAGGAGAAAATAGATGAAAAATATTACTTCACTACTGATTGTATTGACCACGGGATCTCTGATGGCCGGAACGCTTGATCCTTCCCAGAAACAATGGATTGCCAATTATCGCAAACAGAAACAGAAAAATCTTCCCAACGAGAAAGAGATGCTTCTTAATACTGACAAGGAACCATGTTTAGAGAGCGGTTTTGTATCGTTGTTTAACGGCAAAGATCTTAAAGGGTGGACTCCGCTCGGAGGAAAGTGCAAATTCGAAGTTAAGGATGGTTGCATCCTTGGCACAAATGTTTCTGGAACACCTAGTACCTACCTGAGCACCGACAAAGTTGATTACAGTGATTTTATTTTTACCTGCGATATGAAGTGGCTGGTCAAAGGTAACTCCGGAATTATGTTCCGGTCGCAAAAAAAAGAGGGTAAAACCGGCAAAGTTAAGGTTTTTGGACCTCAGATGGAGATGGAGGGTCCCGACAACGATCGTGACTGGTCCGGCGGTATTTATGGACAGTCCGCTGGCGGCTGGTACTACCCCCTCTGGCTGGAGGAGCATAAAGCGGCCCGGGCTGCTTTTAAAGATGCCGAGTGGAACCGCCTGACAATTCAGGCTGAGGGAAAGGCTGTTAAAACCTGGATCAACGGCGTTCCAATTGCGCACTGGATCAACGATGAGTACTCCAAGGGCAGCTTCGGCCTGCAGATTCACGCCGGTAAAGCGGGCTCAATCTTGTGGCGCGCCATTAAGGTCAAGGAGTTGACCAAATAGTTTTGCTTCTCAATAGTGACGCATAACGGTGGATAGACATTCTAATAAGCATTGAATGTATCTTCGCTGTTACAAGGTGGACAGGATTTAACAAAAGATAGAGGAAAAATAATGGCTGATTTAGATGATTTAAGAGATGGCGCAGTTTTTGGTGAAGATATTGTTCAGAAGACCGACGGGTTCTTTCTGAAAGGCAGCAACAATATGGACTGGGGTATGAAAGATCGCATGAGCCGCATCTTCAACCCGCAGACCGGACGCTCGGTGATGTTGGCTTTTGACCACGGTTTCATAATGGGGCCAACCTCCGGGGTGGAGCGGATCGATCTCTCGATTCTGCCGCTGATTGAGTACGCCGATTGTCTGATGTGTGCCCGTGGCATTTTGCGCTCTCTGGTTCCGCCGACCTCTCGCAAACCGATCTGTCTGCGCTCTGATGCCGGCAGTACCATCCTGACCGAGCTCAACAACAATGTCATCATTGATGTTCAGGATGCGGCGCGTTTGAATGCCTCTGCCATGGCGGTAATGGTGTCGGTTGGCGATGAGAGGACCGAGGCCCTGACAATCGCCAACCTCTATAATGCGGTTGATGCCGGTCAGGCATATGGCATTCCGGTTATGGGTGTGACCGCAGTCGGAAAATCGATGACCCGCGATGCCCGCTACTTTGGTCTGGCTGCACGGGTATGTGCAGAGAATGGCGCAAACATCGTCAAGACCTACTACACCGAGGGATTTGAGAAGGTTGCGGCCTGCTGCCCCGTCCCGATTGTGATTGCCGGCGGCAAAAAACTGCCCGAACTGGAAGCTTTGGAACTGGCATATAAAGCAATTCAATCCGGTGCTGACGGTGTCGACATGGGACGCAACGTTTTCCAGTCCGATGCACCTGTTGCTATGATTCAGGCGGTTGGCGCCATTGTCCATAAGAATATGAAGCCGGAGGAGGCTTTCCAGATGTATAACGACCTTAAGGGCTGAATAATGCGCTCGCTGCGCATTATGTAATTCCGTTCCCCGGTGATCAGCGTATATGCACCGAAGCATTCGGCTGAGATCAATTAGATGCATTTTTGGGGCCTTCCGCAGAATCTGTGGAAGGTTTTTTCCGTACTCGTACACTGAAATCTCTTTTCCCTAACTGCTTGGATCAGGATCACGATTAGGATTATGACAAAGATCAATTCTCAATTCTACGCTGTGACAAGACGAGGTGGATCATAAAAGGGCAGGTACACGGGGCATCCATCTCGTAGACAAGCGATGGACGTACTGGGTTTATGCTGAGGGGTGCGATTTTTTTCTAGTTGAAAGGTATTTCAAGAAAATCTTACGACGCAAGTGTGAACTACATACAGCTTTTCGTACGTAGTTCACGCTTCAGCGTGTCGAATCATGAGTAAATGCACCGTTTAACAACAAAAAATCGCACCCTATGCTGAGTGTGGGATAATATGAGGGCTTTGTCTGATTGGGTACTTATATATTAGTGCGGTAATAGGGTTTGTTGTCTTTGCGATTCCGCATTATTCAATAGAGATTCAACGGTATGGAGCTCAAACTTGTTTGAATAATCTGGGTGGCGAGCAGTTTGTAAGCCAGTTGTTTAGTGATGCATATGCACTACAGAAGATAACAAAGACGAATGATTTGATTCCATATGAGCAGTTGCCGGATAGCTTTAAGAAGCAGGGCAAAAGGAATGACGCAGATAGCCCGTGATACCGGTTTGTCACGAGAAAGTTTATACAAAGCCTTGTCCGGGGATCGCATGCCGGGTTTTGATACAATTCTTAAAGGGTTCAGGCACTTGGCTTAGAGCCGCATGCTGCCCCTCTTCAAACTTGATTCGTACCTTATGTAAAGAGAACCTGCTTACGGACCCGAAGCCCTCTCATAGTATGAACCATCAGGTTATACTGTTCCCGCTCGCAGATGCGAACGGAATACGGGAAGAGATTGAAACGGCAATTTTAATTAAATTCACATTATTCACCTTGTGAAAATTGACGGTTGTCTTGAATTTCGGCAGGTGTTAATATGATCATAAATTAGAAGAAAAAATGGTTGTTATATCAAACAAAGTTATAGAGGATGTCCTTTCGCTGCCCGCTGATCAGCGGATAGATCTTGCGGACAGAATTCTGACAAGCCTTAATCCGCCTACAGATCCTGAAATCGATGCATTATGGGCTGTTGAAGCAGAACGCAGAGTTAAAGAAATTGAGGTCGGAAAAGTGCAATTAGTTCCAGGTGAGGAAGTTTTTGCAAAAATCCACCGAAAATATGCAAAATGAAATTCTACTTTCATCCACTGGCTGACAAAGAATTTGAACAGGCCGTTCAATATTATGAAAATTGCCAGCTTGGCTTGGGGCTCAATTTTTCGCGAGAAGTATACTCCGCAATAAGCAGGATTATGAAGTTCCCGAACATGTTCGGCAAGGTTGTTTGTGGGCTCGCATCCGGGTGTGGTAATGAATACAAAGTAGGCTGTGCCGTTCTTGCGGAATTTATTGGCTATATTGAAAGGCCCTCGCTTCAGCTCCTTGCCGTTCTTATCTAATTTGGAAGGAACATTGTCAATGGCTGCGGCTATGATCTTTTTGCGTGCATTTCCCATCGCACGATTAAAGGTTTTCGTGTCGAGGTTCTTGCGATTATGAATGATCTTGAACATATCCTTGACCGCGCCGGGGAGTTTCTTTCCGTAGGATCTTGTCTGGGGATCAGGCAGACCGGTGAGATATTTGATGTCTCTGATCAAATGGGCGATACAGAACTGAACGGTGATGTTGAAATCGTTCTTTGAAGAGGCCTTCTCTGAGCACATTCGCGGGAAAGGGATGATAGTGGATTTTTTTGCACCGCTCACACCAGACGGGATAGGAGCGATGTTACTCCTTGGTCACAACGATCTTTTCCAACTCCATCTGCTTCGTCCTTTTCCACCCGAAGATTCGCAGTCACATAACTCTCGACGGAAGTGTTTGCTCAACGGATACACATAGATATCCTTGATCGATGCCGGGGGGTCGCCACGCGGGCCGTTGCGCGTACGACCCTGAGTCTGTCCCACGTGAATCCAGTTAGCCGCTTGATAGCAGATCCCACGGAACCGACTTTGGTCCACGAAGGTTTCCAGTAAATGAATCTGATGTCCGTACTTTGCCTGCCAGTCGGCGTTGATGCGCCGGGATACACGCGCGAGAATATGACTGGCCAGATACGGAACGCGAACCCATCCGGGGATCAGGAAACGGGTGTTGTTTGTGATATACGACAGGCCCGAGCGACGCGCAGACACGCTCTATCCAATAAATGCGTCACGTGCTTGGGTCTGCCAGGCTGCCGAACCGAACAACAGGGCACCGATGAGGCGATCACTCCGATCTCGGATCAGATATTTGAGATTTTCCCCAACCGTATTGCGCAAGCCAAGGTAGTGATGCTGAGCGATCAGGCTCTTGAAAATTGCGAGATCATCGGTACCTTGCTCGACCTTATTGATAGACAACGGCAACAGCGTTCGCAATGATACGGCTATAGGGGTCTGATCATGGTCGATAAGACACAGAGACCGATTGCGGGCGGCATTGCTTGGTGTGTGCTGACGTGGCGGCAGAACAATCAGCCCTCGTTGCTCAAACTTCAGCAACAGTGTGCGTGCCGCCATGTCCTTGATACGACCCGCGTCGTTGCGCCAATCCTATATCCCGCACACTTCCTTCGATAGGCGCGTTCGATTCCAGTCGGGATGTTCGGACAGCAAACGCCGAACCAGCCCCACTTCCGCAGGACCTATCAACCGACCTTGAATGATGGTTTTGTTACCCATTAAGAAACAGGATAGCGGATTTGAACGTATAGAGATCCGCAAAAAATGACCGAAATGGAACTTTTTTTCAGAACACCAAATTCGGCAGTCAACATCTACTACCAGAATGGCGTATAAAAAAACTTGCGCCACTACTTTATTTCTACTCTATTTACCCCGTGAACGGTTACAATAAATCGCACCCCTTCCCCTAAAACATCGTATATGTTTCTTGTGTAATGCAATTAGATATATTATATTGATGAGAATGAAAGGGATATAAATGTCCAGTTGTCTGCAGTGGGAACGCTTTAACAGAATTAATCAGATAATTCAGGGGCGGGGGATTGTAACTCGCGAGCGGCTTGCGGAAAAGCTGGAGGTCAATATCAGGACTATTCAGCGCGATCTGGACGATCTACGTGATCGTTTTGGGGCTCCACTCGAATATAGCCGATCAAAGGGGTTCCACTACACAGAATCAGGCTGGGTTCTCCCGTCAATTGCATTGCAGGAGCGTGAGCTCTTTTCACTCTTGATTGCACAGCAGGCAGTGATGCAGTATCGCGGTACTCCGCTGGCGAAAAGGCTGAAGCAGATATTCAATAAAATCGCGGGGTCGCTCTCAGATACAATTCATGTTCACCCTGATTATCCCGCCGCAGGAATACTGAGTTTTGCCCCGGCACCGGTACTTGATGTGGACGAAAAGCTGTGGAATAATTTACTGGTGGCAATTCGCAATCAAAAGAGCGCATATATAACTTATCACAGTCGCAGTTCTAAAGAACTTTCCGAACGCCAGATTGATCCGTGTCACATTTTGAATATGCAAGGAGACTGGTATCTCTATGCTTATGATCATCTGCGCAAGCGGGTCAGTCAGTTTCAATTACATCGGATAAAGGCGATAAAACTGCTCGAAGAGCGTTTTGAAAAACCCGAGGGGTTCGACATCTCTGCAATTGCAAACAGCAGCTTTGGAAGTTTCGGCAGCGTAGAAAAAATGAAAAATGTCCGGCTTCGTATAACTGGTGACATGCGGGAGCTGCTCGCCGACCGTCAGTTTCATCCAAGGCAAACGATTAAAGAGCGCACCGACGGCTTTGAAATAAGTTTTCCTGTCAGCTCTGCCGGTCGTCGCCCATTCTACAATCTCATTCAGTGGATTCTCAGCATGGGCCGCGATGTTGAGATACTCGCGCCAAAACAGCTGAAAGATCTCGTATACGAAGAGATCTTGCATATGAAAAATAATGCAGAAAAATAATTTTGAGTGACATCCTATGTCACTCTACCTGTGATATGGTGATGGTGTTATTGTGGATATAGGAGATGATGAGTGGATGTTTTTTGACAGGATTGACAGGATACGCTGAATTGATTTAATTGGGTTTTGATTATGAGGTATGAGGTATTTATGGGAGAGGCATATATATTTTAAATGAGCAAAACACTGAAAAACTATTACGCGCATTCATTAGAAGGGGAGCCTCCTGAAAAGTGGCAGCCTCTTGATGTGCATTTGGAGAATGTCGCAAAAATGGCGGCAGAATTTGCAAAGCCGTTTGGTGGTGATGAGTGGGCACATTTGGCTGGCCTATGGCATGATTTGGGGAAGTATGACCCAGCCTTTCAGCGAAAGCTGGAAGGGGAGCGCGTTAGAGTGGTGCATTCAGAGGCAGGTGGTCATTTCGCATCATTGAAGGGCTGGCGTGGGGCGGATTGCATCTTGTCCTGGATTATTATGGGGCATCATTCGGGGTTGGCCGATTATTCAGCGGATCAAACTGGTGCGAAGGCATTGTCTCCTAAAATGGTTGATCCACATAGGTCTGATTTTATTCTTAAAAATGTGCCTGACTCCATATCTGATCAATCGGTTCCGGCCATGCCTGCTATGTATGCCAATCAGGAGCAATTTCCTGATCAGGCATTCTTTATTCGGATGCTCTACTCTTGTTTGGTGGATGCAGATTTTCTTGATACTGAAGCCTTCATGGAACCGAAAAAGGGAGGGGCTCGTGTATATTCTGTTGTGACGATGGAAAAACTTTTAGCTGCTTTTGATGAACATATGACCCAGTTTTCTCATGCTGCTAGTTTGGTGAATGAGTGCCGCGCGCTGGTATTAGAGCAATGTCGGGCGATGGCGAGTCAGCAAGGCGTGTTTTCTCTAACGGTGCCGACTGGCGGAGGAAAGACGCTGGCATCACTGGCATTTGCACTGCGTCATGCTGTGTTGCATAAGAAAAGGCGAATTATTTATGTTATTCCATACACCTCCATTATTGAGCAAACGGCGGAGGTGTTTCGCGGTATTTCCGGTTTCTCGGAAGCGGTGCTGGAGCATCACTCGAATCTGATTTGGGATGATGATTGTGAGGATGAGCAGTTGCATAAACGATTGGCCATGGAGAATTGGGATGCGCCGATCATCGTTACTACAAGCGTGCAATTCTTTGAGTCTTTATATGCCAATAAGAGCAGCCGATGCAGGAAACTTCATAATTTGGCAGACAGCGTGGTGATCTTTGATGAAGCGCAATGTTTGCCACCTGCATTTTTGCGTCCTTGTGTTTTTGCAATTCGTGAACTTGCACGTCACTATGGCGTTACCCCTGTTTTATGCACAGCAACACAACCCGTGCTTGATAAAAAGGAATCATTTGATTTCGCATTTAAGGAGGGGTTTGAAAATGTCACTGAGATTGTTGATGATCCCGATAAACTCAGTCAAGAATTGGCGAGGGTTCGGGTAGAACTGTTGAGTGATTTGAAGCCGGTTGATTACAAAGAATTGGCTGTTCAAATTGTGGCCGAGGATAAGTCGCTACTTTGTATTGTGAATAGAAAAGCTGATGCGCGTGAGTTGGCGGGGTTGTTGCCCGATGATCAGATGATTCATCTTTCAACCAATATGTGTGCCGCGCATCGTTTAGAAATCTTTGCTGATATAAAACAGCGATTGGTTAAAGGTGAAAGAATCTTAGTGATTAGCACTTCGCTGGTCGAGGCTGGAGTTGATCTGGATTTCCCTGTTGTCTATCGTGCTCTCGCTGGGTTGGACTCTATTGCCCAGGCGGCAGGACGGTGTAATCGCGAAGGTAAACTTGAATATGGTCGCACTGTTGTATTTATGCCTGTGCAACAGCCGGATTATGTAAAAACAGCAGCTTCAATTGCAATCGATTATCTGCAGCCCAATCGTCTTGAACAAATCTTCTTACCCAAAATATTTAGTAAATATTTCAACGAGTATTTCTTTATGAAAGGCACAGATGCACTTGATCAGCATGGAATTCGAGATTTACTGCCTAAGAAAACTGAAGAGATCTGTTTCCAGACTGCGGCTGAAAAATTTCGCTTAATTGATAGCGATTGGCAGATGTCCATCATTGTCCCATTTGGTGAATCGGGTGAGTTGATTGATCGACTGGTTGACGAACGATGGAATAGAAAAGTGCTGTTTCGGAAACTACAGCGTTTTACGATCAGTATTCCGCGAAATGCGTTCGCCTCACTGCTGGAAGGCGGCTATATACATGAAGTGCAGGGTTTTGAAGGTCTTTATAGTTTGCATACAAAACAATTGTATGATGCTCGGTTTGGATTTATTACACCAGATTCTATTGATTGCTTTAATTGGGAGGATTTAATTACATGATGAATTTAGGAGAAATTAGCATGAATAAAAGTAAACCCTTTAGGTTACGTGTCAGAGGCGAAAATGCCTGTTTTACGCGACCGGAGATGAAAGTGGAGCGGGTGTCGTATGATGTGATTACGCCATCGGCATCGCGCGGAATCTTTGAATCGATTCTGTGGAAACCCGCTATTGGCTGGCGAATCCTGCAAGTTGATGTATTGAAACCTATTAAATGGGAGTCGGTGCGTCGCAATGAGGTCGGGAAAAAAATGGGTAAACCATCAACTGCTCATATGAATGGGGGGCGATGCAAAGCGATGGGAATCTATATTGAAAAGGAGCGTCAGCAACGTGCCGGGCTATTTTTAAAGGATGTCGATTATGTGATCCACGCTGAGTTTGAAATGACGGATCGGGCAGGGCCTGAAGATAATGTAGCGAAGTTTGAGCAGATGTTTTTACGTCGAGCTTCGCAAGGCCAGTGTTTTCAACAACCGTATTTTGGGTGTCGTGAGTTTCCGGTTGAATTTGAACTGATTAAACTCAAGGAAGAATTACCAGAGCCAATCGATGCAACACGTGATCTGGGTTGGATGCTTTACGACATGGATTATGGTGGAGAAGAACCGATGCCTCAGTTTTTTCATGCTCAATTAAATCAAGGTTCAATTAATTTGAGAAATGTGGAGGTGCGCTCATGATTTTGCAGGCATTAACTCAATATTATGAGCGGCTATTGGCCGATCCCTCGGTAAATATTTCTCCGCTTGGCTTTGAACAAAAGGCAATCGATTTTCTTGTCAATATCACGCTGGATGGAGAGTTCTCAGGATTGCGTGATTTGCGGGAAGGCTCCGGTAAAAAGAAAAAAGGTCGTTTAACCCGTGTGCCTAAAGGAGTCAAACGAGCAAATGGTGTTGCATCAAATTTATTGTGGGATACGGTTCCTTATGCGTTGGGTCATCTGTTACGCGTGGATAAAGAAAAAAAACTTGTATATAAAGGAAAAGGATCGGATAAGCGCTTGGATTTGAGTAAGTCAAAAATAGAACTCAATAAAATGCATAAACGTTTGCCAAAACAGAAAGCTGCCTTTTCAGACAAGATAGAAAGTACCTTTGAAAATTGTAAAGATGATGGTCTCAAGGCTCTTGTTCGTTTTTTGAGCGCTGCGGACTTTACTGCTGTGTTTAAACATCCTCTTTGGCAGGAGGTCGAAGAGAGTGCGGGTAATATAACATTTGCTTTGGATGGCGGAGAGCTTATTTGTCAACGCCCGGCAGTTATTAAAGCTATAATTGCGCAAGCAAAGCCTGCATCGGGTGGTCAGATTTGTGCCGTAACAGGCGAAGAAGATGAACTGGCTAGACTGCATACTTCAATTAAGGGTGTTTGGGGAGCGCAGCCATCTGGAGCAAATATTGTTTCTTTCAATCTTGATGCGTTTCGATCTTTCGGTAAAAAGCAGGGAAATAATGCCCCGATTGGGAAGCAGGCTGAATTTGCCTATACCACGGCATTGAATTATCTGCTTGCTAGTACACGGCAGCGCATGCAGGTGGGTGATGCAAGCACAGTGTTCTGGGCGAAAGATCCGAGTGATTTCGAGGATGTGTTTTGCTCTTGCTTCGAACAACCGACGAAAGGTGAAGAATCTGTTAAATACGATAAGATACGTAGTTTGCTGGCATCGGTTCGTACAGGAGTATCTCCCGAAGAGGAGATGCGTCCTTTCTATGTTCTTGGCTTGGCTCCAAATGCGTCGCGTATATCAATCAGATTCTGGTATGCCGGTAATCTGAAGGAGATAAAAGAGAGGATCGCGCAATTTTTTGAAGATGTTAAAGTAGTTAAAGCACCGCATGATCCAGAATATTTATCGTTGTTGCAGTTGCTGAGTTCAACGGCTACAGAGGGCAAAATTGACAATTTGCCTCCGAATGTGAGTGGTGACTTTGCAAGGGCTGTAATGATGGGAGGTAATTATCCTCGTACGCTGCTAGCGAATGCGGTTCGGAGGTGTAAAGCAGAGCAACGTGTAACATATGCGCGAATCTCAATAATTAAGGCATTTTTGGTGCGTGACGCACTTTTTTCAAACTCTAAAGACAAGGAGGTCTCAATGGCATTGGATAAAACATACGATAATATGGGATATGTGCTCGGGCGCTTATTTGCTGTACTAGAACGTATTCAGAAGGCAGCACAACCCGGGATAAATAAAACAATTCGCGACACTTATTTTGGTGCGGCTACTAGTTCGCCTCAGATTACTTTTAAGCGGTTGGGTGAATTGTCTATTCACCATCTTGCTAAAATTCGTAATGGAGGAAAATCTGTTGTTTGGTTTGAGCAGTTAAAGCAGGAGGTCTATGGTTTGATTCCTGCCAGTGGTGTCACAAATCAATTGAATTTAGAGGATCAAGCAAGATTTGCTGTTGGTTACTACCATCAGCGTCAGGATTTTTTTAAAACAAAAGAAACAAAAGAAACAGAAGATAAAGGAGAGAAAGTATGAGTGACCCAGTTAAAAACCGCTATGAGTTTGTATTGTTGTTCGATGTTAAAGACGGAAATCCGAATGGAGATCCCGATGCCGGTAATCTGCCACGTATCGACCCGGAAACCGGAAATGGACTTGTTACGGATGTTTGCTTGAAACGTAAAGTACGGAACTATGTTCAATTGACGCAGGGTGATAAACCCAAGATGAAAATTTTCATCAAGGAGAAGGCCATTCTCAACAATATGATTGATGCAGCTTATGAAGATGAGTTTGTAAAATCTAAAGAGAAACCTGGTGATAAAACTGAGGCAGCGCGTCAATTTATGTGTGGAAACTATTTTGATGTTCGTACTTTTGGCGCAGTCATGAGTACAGGAAAGAATGCCGGGCAGGTTCGTGGAGCAGTTCAGCTCGGTTTTGCCAGAAGTAAAGACAGAATATTTACTGGTGAACACACTATTACTCGTATGGCAGTGACAACTGAAAAAGAGGCGGAAAAACAGAAAGGCGATAATCGTACAATGGGACGTAAGTTTACTGTTCCCTATGGCCTTTATGAAGTTCACGGTTTCATCTCCGCATCGCTTGCTAAACAGACCGGATTCTCCGAAGAAGACCTTGAGCTTTTCTGGAATGCATTGATGAATATGTTCGATCATGATCGTTCCGCCGCTCGTGGCGAGATGGCTCCACAGAAGTTAATCGTGTTCAAGCACGATTCTGCGCTTGGCAACGCCCCGGCTCAGAAACTTTTCAACTTGGTCAAGGTTGAAAAGAACTGCGGCGATAAACCACCGAGGTCATTTTCGGATTATGATGTGTCAGTCGGTGAAGCACCAGCTGGTGTAGAGCTGATTGAGAAAATCTAAATATCGAAGTTTGACAGTTGAGCCGGATGGTGCTATTAATCTGGCAAAGATTGAGGGTCTTAAACCTGAAGTGATTGGCGGCTTTTAGAGTTGCTCTTCAGGCGACCTACATAGCATCGTGCCGACTTATTTGCGGCGCGACGCTGGCACTCTATGCAATCTGAATAAAACTAGTGGCTGCGCTGTGTTGTGTCAATCTGGATTTGTGCGACGCTGTGGCGAGTCCTTGGAGTCGGAAGGATTCGGTAAACCCGAAATGAATGGAGAAACAGAAAAGAAATTGGCAGCGCATGTCACGGCATTAGGCCGGAGTGCAGACCCACAAGCTTTTGAGGAGCTTGCTGGGGCGACCCGTTCTCCCTCCCCTCTTTTACGGAGACTGGCTGCCTCTGCCATCGGTAAGCTGGCGGATCTTATCGATTCAGCTGCTGCCGTGCGGGCGCTACATCCTCTTCTGCAGGATGAGCATCCGCAGGTGCGGCAGTATACCGCCAAGGCGCTGGGGACTTTCGGTGCATCGGCGAAGCCGGCGCTCTCTGATCTGCGTGATCTTTACAAGAGCCCTGTTGAAAAAGATTATGTTAAGCGCAGTGTTGTTGCCTCCGGTAAACTGATACGTGTCGCTGTTGAAATTGCGGAACGTAGTGCCGTGCATACCTGTCGACGCTGCGGGGTTGAACTGGGTCATGATGAGTTTGTTCGCTCGCAAAATGCCTTTCAACGTCCTTTCTGCGACAGCTGTTTTGATGAAGTTTTTATGGATCGCCGCAACTTCGAAACAAAGGTGGAACTCCAGAAGAAAATTCGCTCGAAGGATGGCACCTGGGTCCAGTCGCATGGTGAGCGCCGCATCTGCGAGATTCTCAATGCGGAGAAGATCAAGTATCGCTACGATGAGCGTTTCCGCATTCTTGATGGCTACGCAATCCGACCTGATTTTTATCTACCGGAGTTCGATGTCTATATCGAGTACTGGGGGATGGATACCATCGATTATAAGATCGGCATGCTCAAGAAAAAGAAGCTCTATCAGCAGCAGGGCAAAAGGCTGATCTCGCTCTCTCCCGATGATAAGCCGCATATGCGTCAGCGGCTCCTGGAAAAGCTGGAGAAGCTGAAATGAGCTACATCGACACAGATCTGGTACTCATCTCAGCACTTCAGCATTACTCATTTTGTCCGCGTCAATGCGCCTTGATTCACGTTGAGCGCGTATGGCAGGAGAATATGCTCACAGCCGAAGGACGCGTCCTGCATGAAAAGGCACACTCCGGCGATTGCGAGACACGTGGCAATATTCGTATTTCGCGAGGGATCGCCCTGCGCTCTCTCGAAATTGGTGTCACTGGTGTGGCCGATGTGGTCGAGTTTCATCGACAGCCTGATGGCACGGTCATTCCCTTTCCTGTCGAGTATAAACTCGGTAAACCAAAAGAGGGAAACTGCGATCGCGTCCAACTCTGCGCCCAGGCCATATGTCTTGAAGAAATGCTATCAGTGGAGGTGCCGGCGGGAGCATTGTTTTACGGACGTAATCGCAGACGCGAACCGGTTGAAATTGGTGAGCAGTTGCGTCAAGAGACTGCCGCATTATGCAGGGAAGTTCACAATTTGATCATCGCTGGCAAAACACCTCCGCCGGAGTATAGCAAGAAGTGTCGTTCCTGCTCACTCTTTGACATATGTATGCCAAACAAAATCAACCTAAAAGTAGGGGCGTACATTAAAAAATATATGGGAGAGCCCGACGAATGAAAAGAATTTTAAATACGCTCTATGTCACAACGCAGGGGGCCTATCTTCGCAAAGAGGGAGAGTCGGTGGTGGTGCGGATCGAGAAAGAGAACAAACTGCGTTTGCCTCTTTTGTCGATTAGCGGAATTGTGACATTTGGCAATGTGCTCTGTTCCCCATTTCTGCTTGGCTCCTGCGCCAAACATGGAATTTCGGTCAACATGCTGACAGAGTACGGACACTACCTCGGTAGTTTTGCCGGACCGGCCTCCGGCAATGTTCTTTTGAGACGTACTCAATATCGATGGGCCGATGATCCCGAAAAGACAGATTCGGTTGTCCGTTCGATTGTTTCTGGCAAGGTGGCTAATGCGCGTCAGGTCCTATTGCGTACCCTCAGAGAGAATCCAGATAACAGCGATCTTAAAAAGGCTGTGGGGCACCTTAAAGGAACAATCAACAGGTTGCAGGATGAACAACTTACCTCCGATAATATGCGCGGAATGGAGGGCGATGCCGCTAAGGTCTACTTTGGCGTTTTTAATGAATTGGTTGCAGTCAATGATAAACGGTTGGTTTTTGGTGGACGATCCCGCAGGCCCCCTATGGATCGGATCAACGCACTGCTGAGTTTTGTGTATACCCTGCTTTATAACGATACGAAAGGGGCGCTCGAGAGCGTCGGCCTGGATTCAGCGGTCGGTTTCCTGCATCGGGATAGACCCGGTCGCAACGGGCTTGCATTGGATCTTATGGAAGAGATGCGCTCTTTCTGGGCCGACCGACTTGCGCTGACTCTGATAAACCGGCAGCAGCTCTCGGCAAAAGATTTTGACGTGTCGGACTCCGGTAGCGTTCTGCTTAACGAAAAGGGGCGAAAGACGGTGCTGGTGGCCTGGCAGAAACGCAAGCAGGATGAACTTACGCATCCATTTACCAACGAACGCATGGTTCTGGGATTGCTCCCATTCTTACAGGCGCAGCTGCTGGCAAGACATATGCGTGGTGATCTGGACGCATATCCACCTTTTTTCTGGAGATAGATATTATGATGGTACTGGTTACATACGATGTCGCAACAACCACGCCTGCGGGCCGTCGCAGATTGCGGCGTGTGGCCAAGACATGTCTAAATTTTGGACAGCGTGTTCAAAATTCAGTTTTTGAATGTCTGGTTGAACCGGCGCAGTGGGTGGAGTTGAGAACAAAACTCCTCGAAGAGTATAATGAAGAAGAAGACAGTCTGAGGTTCTATCAGCTGGGAGCCGGATGGAAACACAAACAGGAACATCATGGTGCAAAAAAGACGCTAGATCTCCAGAATGACACCCTTTTAATCTAGCGCAGACCCCAAGCATACATAAAAACTCCGCTAGGTCTGCGATCTTCATAAACTGTTCTGTGACAACTGAATATGAAAAAATAAATTTTTTCTTGAAGAATGGCTTACTTGCGATCAGGAGGTTTGCGGTAACAACGCTGTAGACTCCTGATAATGAGTATGTTACAACTAAACAGTCGCGCCCTTCGCGGGCGCGTGGATTGAAACCAGAGGCAGAGCTGCTCATCGTATCCGTCGGCCTGTCGCGCCCTTCGCGGGCGCGTGGATTGAAACCAGTTTGCGTCAATCCCTGCATATCCAGGCATACGTCGCGCCCTTCGCGGGCGCGTGGATTGAAACCATCCGGTGGTTGTCGAGGGTTTGACAATCGCTGTCGCGCCCTTCGCGGGCGCGTGGATTGAAACAGCGACGTGAGTGCCGTCCCAACTATGGATAAATTGTCGCGCCCTTCGCGGGCGCGTGGATTGAAACTTTTGCTCCGGCCGTACGCTGGGCGATAGCTCAATGTCGCGCCCTTCGCGGGCGCGTGGATTGAAACTGGGCTACATGGGCGGCATGACAAGCGTGCCGGCTTGTCGCGCCCTTCGCGGGCGCGTGGATTGAAACATCTCGTGCAGGTCCTCGCGGACATCAACATCAAGTCGCGCCCTTCGCGGGCGCGTGGATTGAAACATGGTGATGGTGCCGTGGGCGCGGGGGTTGGCGTGTCGCGCCCTTCGCGGGCGCGTGGATTGAAACGCCGCGGTAGATGATAAGGTTGTGGGCAACGGGTCGTCGCGCCCTTCGCGGGCGCGTGGATTGAAACATCGATCTTGCTGTCGATATTGCCCTTCTGCTGGTCGCGCCCTTCGCGGGCGCGTGGATTGAAACGGGTCGGTACACATCTTATAAAAGCGGGAACCTCTGGTCGCGCCCTTCGCGGGCGCGTGGATTGAAACAATCCGCGCCCTGGACGGGCGACAAAAAGAAAGGTGTCGCGCCCTTCGCGGGCGCGTGGATTGAAACACGCAATTTGAGTATGACGGGCTGGTTGAGGAGGCGTCGCGCCCTTCGCGGGCGCGTGGATTGAAACTAATGGTTGGGTGCTGGACTTTGACAGCGATCAAGAGTCGCGCCCTTCGCGGGCGCGTGGATTGAAACAATGGATAAAAAATTAAACGGTGAAAGATTTATTAAGTCGCGCCCTTCGCGGGCGCGTGGATTGAAACCGCAGGATCTGACCGAGGTCAGCTACACGCTGGCCGTCGCGCCCTTCGCGGGCGCGTGGATTGAAACAGACAGCGATCCGGCTGGCGGGTGATCTGGCCGGTAGTCGCGCCCTTCGCGGGCGCGTGGATTGAAACACACACCCTGCAAAAGTATTGATATCACTATCAGGTGTCGCGCCCTTCGCGGGCGCGTGGATTGAAACAAGGCCTCAAAATACACAGGGTTGCAGATCGAATGTCGCGCCCTTCGCGGGCGCGTGGATTGAAACCCTGCCGCTGTGTTTGGCGACAACGCAGGCGGAAGTCGCGCCCTTCGCGGGCGCGTGGATTGAAACCACCCCGCCGCGCTTGTGTACAAATCAACATCCCGTCGCGCCCTTCGCGGGCGCGTGGATTGAAACGAGCATCTCCTCAACCATCGTGGCAAAGGCAGCAGTGTCGCGCCCTTCGCGGGCGCGTGGATTGAAACCAAGTTGCGCCTGAAGTCACTGTTGCTATCAAAAGTCGCGCCCTTCGCGGGCGCGTGGATTGAAACGAGTCACACGCTTGACACGCTCGCAGTCACAGGGTGTCGCGCCCTTCGCGGGCGCGTGGATTGAAACGCCCCCGTACAAAGTTGTCGCATCCCAGCTATTGGGTCGCGCCCTTCGCGGGCGCGTGGATTGAAACTGAGGTATGGGCAAAATTGGCCGGCACAGATGTTTCGGTCGCGCCCTTCGCGGGCGCGTGGATTGAAACAATGGATAGCATGGTAGCATATATATTGATTGGTGTCGCGCCCTTCGCGGGCGCGTGGATTGAAACCTAATATAACTTTTAAAATGGATGAAGTATGTAAGTCGCGCCCTTCGCGGGCGCGTGGATTGAAACCCGATGGTGAGCACTACGACGGAACTAATGTCGTAGTCGCGCCCTTCGCGGGCGCGTGGATTGAAACCTCCGGCACCACCGTCTAATTAATATAAATCGTGTCGCGCCCTTCGCGGGCGCGTGGATTGAAACTTCAACATTCTCCAGATCCTGATGAAGATGATATTGTCGCGCCCTTCGCGGGCGCGTGGATTGAAACCACTGAGTCAAAAACGCCTGTCTGGGCAGTCCGAGTCGCGCCCTTCGCGGGCGCGTGGATTGAAACAGAAGTCCCGGCATATCTATAGAGGTAAGTAACAAGTCGCGCCCTTCGCGGGCGCGTGGATTGAAACGGAAACAACACAATAGAAACTGTTGTCGCCAGCGTGTCGCGCCCTTCGCGGGCGCGTGGATTGAAACGCGAGTACGGAACTACTAATGCATTTACCGCATGTCGCGCCCTTCGCGGGCGCGTGGATTGAAACAGCTACCGGAATATGGGGAGGCGGTACTGATAATGTCGCGCCCTTCGCGGGCGCGTGGATTGAAACATTATCAGCCGGTAAACCTGTTTTGGGTTTGGAGGTCGCGCCCTTCGCGGGCGCGTGGATTGAAACGTCTCCGATCATAGGTAACGAGGGTAATGTCGGGTCGCGCCCTTCGCGGGCGCGTGGATTGAAACGGGATTCGCCACAGCAGGAGAGGTTCTAATCTCTTGTCGCGCCCTTCGCGGGCGCGTGGATTGAAACAAGTATAGCAATGCGTTAGTCCCCTGCAACGTAGGTCGCGCCCTTCGCGGGCGCGTGGATTGAAACGGTAGCAAAAGAAGCTCCAACCGTTGTAATATTTTGTCGCGCCCTTCGCGGGCGCGTGGATTGAAACGATTGGTTTGGATCTGCCGCAGACTTAACGTTTTGTCGCGCCCTTCGCGGGCGCGTGGATTGAAACACATCTAGCCCTGCGACCTCTCTAATTACGGCAGTCGCGCCCTTCGCGGGCGCGTGGATTGAAACTCCACGCTGGAAGCGATAATCCCGTGATCCCAAGTCGCGCCCTTCGCGGGCGCGTGGATTGAAACAACGCCGCGCGGGTTGCATGTAACCGATATTAATCGTCGCGCCCTTCGCGGGCGCGTGGATTGAAACATTTTGGCGCGGGGAAAATACCTCTTACTGCATGTCGCGCCCTTCGCGGGCGCGTGGATTGAAACAAAAGCTGTTACCTCTCTGTTAGGATGCTGGGGTGTCGCGCCCTTCGCGGGCGCGTGGATTGAAACATTTTCGGGCGGGTATTTCAAGGCCTCAAAATACACATCGCGCCCTTCGCGGGCGCGTGGATTGAAACGCCGTTTGCAAGGTCAGACTACTTGATCTCGTTGGCTTCTAAAAACACGCAACTATGTTCGTAAGGTGTTTGTTATAAACCAGTAACGGTGCTATTGGTGATCTGAATCGAATATTGCACAGCGGATTATT
>Ga0307990_1000446_pt1 | contig 37132 bp, 36 predicted proteins | sample EllFjometagen129_FD_203168 | JGI IMG/M metagenome (GOLD analysis project Ga0307990, IMG submission 203168) | Marine microbial communities from Ellis Fjord, Antarctic Ocean - #129 | ecosystem: Environmental > Aquatic > Marine > Unclassified | place: Southern Ocean | collected 2014-10-08
TTGCTCTACAATAGTTAAACCCGATTTCTTTCTCATAATCTGAAATTTTTTGTGGTGAATAATTTCTAATTATAGAAAGAATCGGGTACTTTTAAAAGAGCTATCCGCGTAGGCGGATTTAGTTCAATATATGGCATATTGCATGCGGGTTTCAGAGGATTGCAAGGGTTTGTAGCTCGTAAGAAAAGTCGGTGTAAACTGATATGTTTTCGCTTCGTAATCCCGCACGACACCATACCATCGAACGTTAGGCAAAATGCCGATTGACAAATGAGAAGGAAAAAAATATGGATAAAAAAAGAGTTTTTATTTATTTCCACCAGTTTTAGTTGGAATTAATTTTTCCGTACTATTACCTATTGGAATACTTTTTCTGAAGACTAGCCTGAAGATTTGCTCCTTCCTATTCTGATTCAAAAAATATTAATTATTCATCATCTCTAAAAGTTGTATTTACTAGTTGTAATTAAAAACAAATAAAAAAAATACAAAATTCTGGAAAAATCGGCAACTTATTTAAATATTGTTCGTCCTTAATTCGGCAATTAAAATAATTTTCAAAGTATGAATATGAACAAGTTTTATCCTTTTTTGCTTCTTGCATTTTTTGCAACCAGCAATTCACTTTATTCGCAAGAATATTTCCAGCAAGAAGTAAATTACAAAATTAATGTCAGGCTTAATGATAAAGTTCATGAGTTTTCAGCTTATGAAACAGTTGAATATATAAATAATTCACCTGATGAATTAAAATTTATATATTTTCATCTCTGGCCAAATGCATATAAAAATAACGAAACTGCTTTGGCAAAGCAAAAATTAGAAAGTAGCTGGAATATATTGTTTAAAGATGAAGAATTAAGAGGCTATATTGATTCTCTTGATTTTAAAGTTAATAACAAAAAAGCAAAGTGGGAGTTGGATAAGGAGCATATTGATATTTGCAAAATTATTTTGGATACGCCACTTAAAAAGGGAGAAAAGATTATAATCTCAACGCCTTTTCATGTGAAAATCCCAAAGGGTGTAACTTCTCGTATGGGTCATATCGGACAATCATATCAAATAACGCAATGGTATCCGAAACCAGCTGTTTATGATAAATACGGTTGGCATCAAATGCCATACTTGGATATGGGTGAATTTTATTCGGAATATGGTTCTTTTGATGTTTCTATTACTCTACCCAAAAACTATATTGTAGGAGCAAGCGGAGATTTACAAAATCCCGAAGAAATTAAATGGCTTACTAAATTAGCTGAACAAACTGCAAAAATAGATTCGTTTGACAGAAAAGATATGTCTTTTCCTGAATCTGCCAAAGAATTTAAAACTATTCGTTTTAAGCAAAATAATATTCATGATTTTGCATGGTTTGCAGATAAACGATTCAATGTATTAAAAGGAGAACGAAAAATGCCCGCATCAGGCAGAAAAGTTACAATCTGGGCAATGTTTTTAAATAACCAGTCACATTTATGGAAAAACTCTTTAGAATATATTGGCGATGCACTTCATTATTATTCTTTGTATGCCGGCGATTATCCCTATAATAATTGTACGGCTGTACATTCAGCATTAACTGCAGGTACCGGTATGGAATACCCTAATATTACATTAGTAGGAAATGCTCAGTCAGACAGGATGTTGGAAATGGTTATTATACATGAAGTAGGGCATAATTGGTTTTACGGAATTTTAGGATTTAATGAACGTGAACATCCCTGGTTAGATGAAGGCATAAACACTTTTTGCGAAGCTCGTTACATGAGTGATAAATATGGAGAACAGGACTGTGCTGCTAAATTGCTGGGTATGGATAAACTCGCTAAATTCTTTGAAATTGATAATTTGAGATATAACCGGTTTGGAGAAATATTTTATTTAAGAGCTGCCCGCCGCAATATTGATCAACAGGCATCGCTTCACTCAACAATATATGATGACTGGAATTATGGCGATATTATTTACCGAAAAGTTCCGGATATTTTGGAATATCTTATGAGGTATATAGGCGAAGAAAAATTTAATAAAATCATGAAATCTTTTTACGAAGAATGGAAATACAAGCATCCTTATCCGGAAGATGTAAGAAGGGCTTTTGAGGAAGGAACAGGGGAAGATTTAAGTTGGTTGTTTGACGAATTTATGCAGACAACTAAAAAACAAGATTATAAATTTACAGGAGTTAGTAAATCAGGATTCACACTCAAGAATAATGGGAAAATATCAGGTCCGGTGTACATTACAGCATACAAAAATAACGAAATCCTGTTTAACAAATGGTATCAGGGATTTAATGGTAAAAAACAATTTGAAGTCGATTTGAGCGCTGCCGATAAATTAGTAATTGACCCCGATGGATCTATGGTTGAATTTATTCGTGCTAATGATATAATTCGCACAAAAGGGATTTTTAAGAAAACCGAACCGCTGCGTTTTAAGTTCGCCGGAGCATTTGAGAACAATGAAAAAACTCAAATTAACTTCATTCCTGCAATAGGATGGAATAATTACAACAAATTCATGCTCGGACTTGTTTTTTACCAGTCTATTGTTCCAAGAAGCAAGTTTGAATATCAGATAATGCCGATGTATTCATTTGGTGCGAATGATATTGCCGGTTCTGCAAATATAGCTTACAACATAATGCCCTACAATTCAAAGATTGAAAATCTGAAACTAAAAGCATCTGGAATGCAGTATGCTTACAATAATTCTCAAGGCGATAATTTTCAGCGCTATAAATTTTCAGCAAATTTTAAATTCAGAAATGAAATTGCAAGAAGTAAAGTGGATAATAATTTGATTATTAATACAATAATTGCAAGTAAGCCGGAGGATATTCTTAACAATAATTCTCCTGACCTTAATCAATATTATAATATAAATTTTTCGCATAATAATAGGAGAACATTTTATCCTTATGGTATTTCAGCAGGTACTCAAATTAATAAAGACTTTGTGAAAAGTAATATTGAAGCAACATATAAAATTATTTTTGCAAAACGGAAATCCGTTAATTTCAGATTATATGCCGGAGCATTTCTATATAAAACAAATAATTTGTCGCCTGTTTATAATTTAAATCTAAGCGGCACATCTGGAGTTGAAGATTATACTTATGAAGATGCCTTTTTTGGCAGATATGAAAGCCCTGAAGGAAATAGCTTTGTTTCAAGACAATTTATCCCTAATGAAGGAGCTTTTACTACATATACATCTCACGGAAAAACTGACGAATGGTTAGTCTCACTAAATATTTGCTCAGCACTTCCTTATTTGCCTATTATAATACCTCTAAAAGTTTATGCCAATGCAGCTGTTTTCGGAAATACACAAGCTGTTCCGGGATATACTGATTTGGATAATTATGCATGGGAAGCCGGGATTAAATTATTATTGGCAAATAATAATATTCAGGTTTTTGTACCCTTGGTAAAGTCTAAAGATTTGAAAAATATTTCAGATGATTTTCATTCAAACTTTTCTGAGAACATTAGATTCTCAATTAACCTGAATGTTTTTAATCCTTCAAGAATAATTAATGGGAGTTAACATACTCTTTTTCTATTTCAGCTTGTTTCTTAAATAAGGAAATATTAATAATATTATTAAGTGGATTTCAAAAGAAAACACAAAAGACACCTAGAAAAGAAATAAAAAAAGCATTAAGGTTAAAACAAGAATATTATGAAAGCAATATCTTTTATTATTCTATTAAGTATTTCTTCAATAGCCCTTTCACAGGAATACGGATCTTTCATAGATGAAAGAGATGGGCAAGAATATAAAACAGTCAAGATAGGTGAACAAGTTTGGATGGCTGAGAACCTGAATTACACCCAGAAAAATGTAGGTTATGCTTATGACAAGGATTCATTATATACTGCGGGTTATGGGCGATTATACTACGGGATTAAAGCAAAAATTGCGTGCCCCCCTGGATGGCATTTACCTAGTGATATAGAATGGACAACATTAACTGATTTTCTTGGGGGTGACTCTATTGCCGGGGGAAAAATGAAAGTAGCTGGAACAAGTTTGTGGGCACCTCCTAATACAGGTGCTACAAATGAAAGTGGTTTTTCAGCATTACCTGGTGGGGATTGTGATGTCTACGGTAATTTCGGTAATATGGGTGGTGGCGCATGTTTTTGGTCTTCTACTGAATCCGGTAGTAGCGGTACTGTCATGTGGTCAAGAATGTTGATCTTTATTAAGGCTGATATTACCAGAGAGAATAGTAGTAGTTTTATGATGAAAAGTATTCGTTGTGTCAAAGATTTCAAGTGAATGTTCCAGGAGATTGACCAGGATATAATTAAAAAAACCTGATTCTGCCTCTGGCAAAATCAGGTTTTTTTTTGTCGGGGTGAGAAGATTATATAATTGGTCTAATTTGTATCCACAACGCTGAGTTTAGTTTTAGTACCAAACTAAGAAATTATTGGTGTTATTTCTAATAGATATAGCAGAATCTAAAAAACATTAAGCAAGCAGTGATAAAAAAGAAAAGCCCTGCGACTGCAAGGCTTTTCCTAATAGATTAGAGAAATGTTACTTCACGAACTTAACAATACGTTCATTGTTAACCTTCACAAAATAAACACCACTGCTGTAACTGCTTACATCAAACGTAGTCATAGTTCCATCTACAATAACTTCTTCAATCTTGCGACCAAGGATGTTGTAAATTGCTACTTTAGCATGTTCTGAAGAGAAAGTAACGTTCAGTTCATTAGTTACAGGGTTCGGATAAACCTTTATACTATTAGCGTTTATGGAAGGAACCCCAACAACAGTCTGAACAGCTTCAGCAATATTATCAAGAAGAACTGTAGCACCAGCTGTTCTAGCCGCGTCTGGGAAATCCGGGAAAATTACGAACGTTGGATATTCATATCCAATGCCGGCCGTATAGTCAAATGTAAGTAATTCCCACTCATCTACTACTGTATTGGTAGCAAATAGTTCAATGGTTGGTCCACCATTGCTGCTATTTTCAACCTTAAGAGCGCTGCGGCCGATAGCTGTCTTATAAACCATCATGCTTAAGGTATGGTATTCTTCAGTAAATTTCAGAGTATCATAAGCTGCAGTCCATGCACCTGCCCATTGATCAGCATTGTCATTAACAACAAACTGTAATGCATTAGCCGATGCATTAATTCCTGTTGTAGCAGGGTTAGGAACAATTGCGAAATCTGAACAGTTCATAGGAGTTGAACCCAGGCTGAAAGTTATCCACCTCATATCATCAGAGCCTTCAAAAGTTACAGGCAATGGATTGTTTACAACTAGATCATCAGGACGGACACTCCAGGTGAAAGATAAAGTTACATCTTCGCCTGTGGATTTGTGAAATCTGTCAGAAGATATATCCTCGCCATTATCCCAGCCAGTGTTTTTGAAGAATTTAAATTGCAAAAATCTATCGCATATAGGTAATGTGACGCTGAAAATTCCGTCAGCATCAGGGTCGAGCATTTCAAGAGCTGCATCATCTCCTGGTGTAGGCCAGTTCCATACGTTACCTGAAATGAATACGCGATCGCCTGTAACTAAGCCTGCTGCGTTCATGTCTACGTTAAAAGTAACGTTTCCTTCTAATTGGGCCGTAGCAGTAATCCAGCTAAAGGCCGCAAAAAGGAAAATCAAAGTAAATTTTTTCATAGTAGTTAAGATTAGATGTGATTTAAAAATTTATTTTTATACAAATTTTCAGATGCAAATTTTAGAACCCGTTTCAATATGCGCTGAAAATAATATACAATAGGGCACATTTAAAAATCTATTTGTAGTATTGTACTACATAAATATAAGGTAGTTTTCTCTAAAAACCACATTTTACCACTCTATTTTTTAATTGGCTGATTATCAACATCTGTTATTCCACTACTTTTATTTTAAAATAAGAAACTATAAATAGTGGTTATACTATTAATATTCAGTTACTTTAGTATCTAATATAATAAGTACCCAAAAGTACACTACCCTATGTTACGCACCATCAGAAGTAAGTTCCAGATACAAGAACAAAGGATAATAATCAAAAAGGTAATTATGAAGTCTGGAAAGAACATCACTAAAGACGGTTGCAAGGTCTATATTGGAAAAAACGGTGGTATTGACCACTTTAAGCCAATTCTAATTGACCAACTAAAGACCTTGGTGTTCTGAATCTTACATTAGAAGCCATATTCCGGCTAAGGGTGGTCAGTGATTCCGTTTTTTCCACTTTGACGATCTGCCAGAAGTGTTGTCAATGAATTGGTAATTTCCACTACAATTTCCACTACCAATGAAAAAGACCTTCTAAGATATTGACTTAGAAGGTCTTAGTTTAGAAATTGTCGGGGTGAGAAGAATGGAACCCCCTTAATTCTGCGATATTCTGGACCCGCTGAAAACAGGTAAATATCTCACACGATTTAATGATAGTAAGGTTTAGCTTGATATTGCTATTAACAAATGTTATTAAATACAATTAAAATAGATTAAGTTTTTACGGGGAATATACGGGGAAAATCGTAACTTGTAGTAAATAAAATCCAGTAGCATGGCAACAATAAAGTATTTCATTAGACCAGGGAAGAAAAACCCTACTTCAATTTATGTAAGATTCAAGTCCGGTAACGAAGTTGACCAAACAGCCAAATCGGGAATACACGTAAGAAAGGAAAATTGGAGTGCTGGGAGTCAATTATTAAAGCAACGAGCTGAAATTTCTAATAAAGATACCCTTAACGATAAACTAAAAGAGATCCGCCTCCATATTGAAAATGAATTCAATGAGGTGCATGATAAATCTGACCCCGGGAAAGATTGGCTTAAAACAACAATAGAAAAATATCACACCCCTGAGAAGTTTGATGAAGGTGTTATATCCCTTTTTTCATACGTTGAAAACTTCATAAAGAAATCCACTACCAGGATAAATCCTAAATCCGGTAAACCTGTGAGCTACAAAATGAGAAGGGAATATGAACGCACATTCTATTACATAAAGGCATTCTGTGAGGAGCAAAACAAGGAGTATGATTTTGTCCACATGGATCTTGGGTTCTACCAGGAATTCACAGAATTTTTGCAGAAAAAGGGATTGGCTGTAAATACAATCGGAAAGAAGATCCAAACCCTAAAGATATTCCTTAACGCTGCCAAGGACGAGGGGAAAAACCCTTACGATAGGTACCGAAGCAGGCGATTTGTTGCCATTACAGAAGAATCAGACACGATATACCTCACAGAAGATGAACTTGCTAAAATAGCAGCAACAGACTTCTCAGAAAGGCCGGCCCTTGAAAGGGTTCGGGATCTGTTTATTATTGGTTGTTGGACCGGTGTCCGTTTTTCAGATCTTCACAAAATCAACCCCGACAACATTAAGGGCGACTGGATCCGTATAAAGCAGGCAAAGACTGGTAATAAAGTTGACATTCCTGTATCACCCATAGTGCTAGAGATTATCGACAAATACGATGGCACATTACCAAAGCCAATAAGCAACCAAAAATTCAATGAGGCCCTTAAAAAGGTGGCCCTGCTGTCTGAGATTAATGACAAAGCTCAAAAAACTATAACTAAAGGTGGGATAACTAGGACAAAGGCTTATTTAAAATGGCAGCTCGTTACTACTCATACTGCTAGAAGATCATTTGCCACCAATCTATATAAGAGAAGATTTTCATCCAGGTTAATCATGAAGATCACGGGCCATAAAACGGAAAAATCCTTCCTTTCCTATATTAGGGCAACAGACGACGACGATAAGCAGATGTTTATGGAAAAGTGGAGAGAAGAGAAAATGCACATAAAAGTGGTATAAAATTACAATTAACTTTGCCCTAATTGGTAAGAATTACCCAGTTTAATGAATGGGAATACTATTGAAAATGGGGCCCGTCAAAAACCATTCCAAACAACTATTTTAATACTACTTTTCAACAAACGTTGATAACTAAATACTTAATTAACAGATAGTTAGGTGCTTATGTTTTCAGGTGTTGTGGTCCAGTTTCCAGCCCTTTTTTCCTCCATTAAATTGTCGTAAAATTGTATATAAGTATTACACAAATGAAGGCAGACACAAAAAAAACGGGGAAAATTCGGGGTGATCTAAAAACGTAAAAAATTGGAATTTTTCGCATTCTAATTGTCACTAGATTTACAGAAGTATATACCTGAACATTGATGAAGTTTTAAAACTACGCCCGGAGCGAGCTGAAATAATTATGACAAATTCTAAAGAATGAAATGATGGAAATAAAAGAAATGATTGGTGAAAAAGTTAAAGAACATGGGCTTTCTGTGCACGATGCAAAGTGCATGATGGACCTTGGTTTAATTACAGAAAAAGCCAGCCGGGATTTTCTAATCAAAGAAGAATATCAGGCAAAAATATCAAGGATGCCAAAAAACAAACTAAAAGACATGCTGGCAATAAGGTTTGGTATCAGCTTCCATGCCGTTCAAAAAATTGTTGCAACAAAATGAAAATTGACTTTGAAATATTACAACAGCATCCGGAATTAACCGATAGTATGCAGTTCGTTGTTCCTGGTAAAGACTTAAGACAGTTTGGCGAACACATTGCGCGCATAGTTATTGCGGATGTGATCAAGGATGAGAAGCCGGATGACACACTATTATCTTCTGAACAAACCTGTCAATTCCTTGGGATCAGTAAACCTACACTTTGGGCCATGGATGGCCGAGGTGATACAAACCCTATACGGCTTGGGAATTCTAAAAAATACCGGCTCTGTGATCTTAGGACACTAATCAAGGAAAGGGAGTTTGGAAAAGCAAAAAAGGGATAAAGCAGGAAAAAATGGCAAAGAGATTTATTGATACCGGGATATGGACTCAAAATAAGTGGTTTAGAAAGCTAGAACCTAAGTTTAAATTATTTTGGCTTTACCTTATTTCTCAATGTGACAACGTGGGGGTTTGGGAAGAGGATATTGATCTGGCTTCTTTTGTTATAGGGTATGAATACTCTATTGATAGTCTATTGATAGTCTTTAAGGATCGAATAAAACTAATCACTGATAACCGCAAATGGTGGATAACTGATTTTGTAAAATTTCAATACGGTCAGCTTCAGGAGAATGACAAAAACAAACCCCACCAATCATATATAAAATTACTAAAAGAACACAATTTATATATAGACTATCAAAAGGGTATCAATACCCTTATAGATAAAGATAAAGATAAAGAAGAGGAAAAGGAAATTGTTTTGCCCTTCAACTCTAAAGATTTTGGGGCTATATGGAATAAATGGAAGGAATATAAATACAAGCTATTCAAATTCAAATATAAGTCAAACATAACCGAGCAGACTGCGCTAGATGAGTTAAAGAAACTATCCAACGGAATTGAAGGGGTTGCAATTGAAATAGTAGAGCACTCGATTGCGAGAGAATGGGAGGGTTTGTTTGAATTGACCAAAAAAAACAATGCCAGCCAGGAAGTAAAACCGGGTTATCATAAACCACTACAACCCAATGGATAAATTACCACCACAAGCAACCGAAATAGAAGAGGTGCTACTCGGCGCCTTGCTACTTGAGAGTAATGCCATTGATAAGATAAGGCAGGTATTGAAACCTGAGATGTTTTATAATGAGAAACATCGAAAAGTGTATGAAGTGCTTTGTGACATGCATAGACAAGGAAAGGAAATCGATCTTTTAACGGTAAAACAAAACAGCAATATAGAGGCATCTTTTCTGGCATCCCTAACAAGGAATGTTTGTTCTGCAGCACACATTAAAGAACACGCCGCTATTATATATGAAAAATGGCTTGCCAGGGAATTAATACAAGCCGGATCTGAAATGATTGAAAGGAGCTATACAGATGATGTACACCAAATAATTTCAGATGCCAATAAAAATATTGAGGGTAAACTCTTATCACTCCTGGGGCTAAACAGTTGTGGAATAAAAATACAGGAATCTGCAAATAAGAGCATTGATGAATACTATAAAAGGGAGGCAATGATAAACGAGGGGGTGCGGTCAGGCATCCCAACCCCATTTAATGCCCTTGATGGTTACACCGCTGGATGGCAAAAGGAACAATTGATTGTATTAGCCGCAAGGCCGGGAATGGGAAAAACATCACTTGCTATTAGCTTTTTAATGAGCGCCGCCAGGCATAAAAAAAGAGTGGCCATGTACTCCCTTGAAATGAGCGCCACAAGACTTTCAGATAAAATAATATGCTCAATTGCCAGTATAGATTTTAGCCAATATAAAAACGGAACATTACCAGAGGAGGACAGGACCAGCGCAGAGGCGGCACTTGAAGAGCTTAATTCCTGGGATGTAACATTCAACGATAATCTACTTACTGATATGGATCAAATGAGGGCTTCAGCATCAGCGATAAAAAACAAGGGAGGCATTGATCTTATAATTATTGATTACCTCCAATTAATGCGAGGCACTGAGAAGTTTTCAAACAGGGAGCGGGAGGTTGCTGAGAATTCAAGGAAGGCCAAAATGATGGCGGTTGAGCTTGGGTGCCCTGTTATCCTTTTAAGCCAGCTAAATAGATCATTAGAGGCAAGGGGGGATAAAAGGCCAATGCTTTCAGATTTACGAGAATCCGGGGCCATTGAACAGGATGCTGATATAGTATTGTTTGTTTACCGGGATGCGGTGTATAATGCAGAGGCGGATTCAAGTATTGGCGAACTAATAATTGCAAAACACAGGGAGGGACCAACAGGAAGTTTGGAATTTAAGTGTAATGAATCATTAACCAGGTTTTCAGATATCAAAAAACCATTGCCATTTTAAAAATTAAAAATAAAACGAAATACTAAAATGAAAACACAAGAAATTACTTTTGATGAACAAGGACAGGCAAAAATTCTAATAAGAGAAAGCCCCGAATCAGCCGAGCGGGATATTCTGGAAGTAGAAAAACGTGTTGAGGGAATCAACGATGCTATTCAAATATACAACAGGCAAAAACAGCTCTCCCCTCTAGAAACAGAAAAAGCTATCCTGGAATACCTTACAGGGCGAAAAGAATTTGTTTACAAGCAGATCCAACTTCAATGCGGAATTGTAACAACAAAAGGAAAAACACTTGATACTTCATTCCTGGGGCAGGCCTTTGGGGTGGATGTGCCCGCAATTGTTCGGGCGGTTGAAATTATTGAAATGAACCTGCTTAAAAAATGTGACTTCGACAAAAAATTTCTCACGTTCACACTTAATGAAAAGGCAAAAAATGCAATCCGAGAGAAAACGAAAGTGTATTTGGGACCGGATGCAACTGAGCTGTACTTTGAAATGTTGGATATTATCCCAACACTTAATTATTGGGTAAAGAAATTTCAAATGCATGCTGGTGTTATAGCTAAGGGCTTTCGTTTAAAAGTGTATTTCGACGAAAATAAAAATCCTGTTTTTTCTCCAAATCTTTATTGGTTGGAACTTTGTGAGAGACAAGACAGGGATATTTTCACCAGGGGTGATGAATTCCTAATGCCAGAAAAACAGGGAGCTGAAGCACATAACGGGGAAGGAACAGGGGAAGAAACGGAGAAGGAAGCCATAAGCGACTGATATACAGACTTAAAGCACGTATCGGGTTCGTCTGAATTGGACTCACACCCTATAAAATTAGACAATAATGAGCAGAAAAATGAACATACACAATGAAGATCTAAACAGCGCAATCTATAAAATTGATCTTTCAGCTAAACGACTTGATAGGGTGCTACTTGAGGCACGTGATTTATATGCTGAAATTATTGAATTAGCAAAAGATATTGGAGAAGATACTGAGCAAGTTCGCATTTCTAAAAACATGACGGAGGGGGGGCGGCTAAAGATCCGCCACTTTGTAGACTTTTTAACCGGCAGATCGAGCCGGCCATATTAAACAGAATATTAACACTTATACAAACAATTAAATTTAATTATCATGAGTAGCCCGTATCTTATTTTACCAAAACAGAAGCCAATACCGGATTCTGAATCAGCTATATCAGCCCTCAAAACTGAAATTGCAAATGCAAATACCGAAAGCACCAAAGCTGGTGAAGAGTTGGAGGGACTCAATAATGACGCTCAGAAGATTAAGAATTATTACAAAGATCCACGCGACCATATTAAAACAGAGTAACATATTTTTATTAATAACACTTTAAAACAATTATCATGAGTAAATCGTACGTTTTTTATCCAGACCAGGATCTCACACCAGACATGGGATCAATTTCTATGGCAGACCTTGACGGGTTTGCCGATGACGTATCATCAGCCATGGAGGCGGCTATGTCAGCTATCGATACAGCCTCTATGCAGCTCCGTGCCTCTGGCAAGGGGGACGGTAATTACCCCAACATTAGGAACATCGTCCAGGAAGCATACAAAGTCCATAAAAAATCCTGGAGGCGGCCCTAAGTAAAAAAAATAAACCCCCTTCCATGCTGGGTAGGACCGCCGGCGCTTTCCTTTTTTGCTACGGGTTTGTGTTGGCGGTCCTTATCTTAATAATTGAAATTATGGCACAAAATAAAAAACAAGAGCATATAATATTTTTATCTAACGAGAACTCCATGGACCCTTACTATTTGCTGGGGGTTTATCAAGGGGAGGCCCGCATGAACCCGGAAGACAAGGATTTGAAACAACGATTTGAGAAACTATTAAATGTTTCGCTGGATATGTATGATGAAGAAAGACTACTTGAACGAGGAAGAAATGTTATAGTAGGAATTAATTAAACAAATAGTTATGGATGACAAGATATTAGGTTTTGAAATAAAGGTAAAGGGAGTTTCAAAAGAAGCTGAACAAATTGCCAGAGTTGAAATTGAACTTTCTAAACTCAACGAAGAGCGAAAAGAGGCTAACAAATTAGCAAAGGCGGGGAGCATAACAGACAAAGCACACGAGGCAGCGATTGCCAAAGTTACTGCCCGGACCATAAAGCTCAGAGCAGAGAAAACGAAGCTAACAAAAATTGAGCGCGAGAATAACAAGCAGCTTGATAAGTCTACAAAAAGCACGAATACATTCGGCAAGGCTATCGGTTCATTTTTATTCAAGGCTAATTTTCTTGCTAATGTAATGTCAAATGTCTTTTCAAGAATAGCACAGGGACTTAAACAAGCAGTAAATAAGTTTATATCATTTGAGAAGATAGTCGGGAGCAACCAAATAACAGCTGATAAATATGATGTTCTTATCGGAAAGCTGAAGGGTAGTTTTGAGGCATTAAACAGAGCTATTGCGCTTGGTGATTTTAAGGGATTGGCCGATCAAATGAGGGCGGCGGCTGACGCTGCGGCTGAATATGTGTCATCGTTAGATGTATTGGCAGACACACAGAACGCCCTTGACATTCAAACAGCCAGATCTAAGCGACAAGTTAAGGAGTTGCAGGAGGTTTATAATGATACCTCCCGGTCAAATGAAGATAGGTTAGAGGCTGCTGTAAAAGCGAGTAAAATACTCAATGACTTACAGGTAACCCAGGAAAGAATCGCAAAAGAAACATTTGATGCAGAATTAAATCGCGTGCAGGGTACCTTTAGTTTAAATGATGAACAAATAGATGCTTATAGGCGGTTCATTGAGAATTACGGGTTATTAACCGACAAACAGGTAACATCGTTAGAGGGGTTAGAGGCGAAGACGGCTGATGTTAACGAGGCACAAAAAGAAATTAAAAAATCCGGTTTTTTCAAGGTATTAATACAAGCGTCGAGCGAGTCTGCAGCCTACGCCGGTGCCGTTGACGGGCTAAACGAATCAATAGCAAACAATAAAGTAGAGTTATCGAATTATCAATCAGTAGCCAAAGAATTATCAGAGACGTTTGGTTTTGATGTTTTACCAATAATGGACGCGCTTGTTGGAACCAATGACGAACAGAGAAAAGCGGTTGTAAATTCTATTATTGCTTATGAGGATCAACTAGGGGCAACACAGAAACTTATTAATGCAAATGCCGCGATGCTTGGCACAATTAAAAACACAACGGGGGCCATTGAAGAGAATACCGAGGCTATTGAAGAGAACGCTTTAGCGACAAGTGATCTAGCCACAGAAGCACAGCTGGCACACTCTCGTAGGATGGAACTTGAAAAAGAAACAACAGATGTGCTGGCGGAGGAATTAGCAAAGAGAGATGCTGCGTCATTACAATCTGCACAAGATCAGGAACAGAGAGAAACACAGGAAAAACAAAGGGTTTTAGATTTACAATTAAGTTTGGAAAATCAATTTACTCAAGAAAGAATAGCGATAGCAAACAACGCGGCTAATATATTTTCCGCTTTCAATGACAGGGCACTTGAAGAAAATGAAGCGAGATTTCAAAACGGTTTAATATCAGAGCAAGAATATGAAGCAGAATCCTTAAAACTAAGACAGCGACAAGCGATATTTGATAAAGCACAGGCACTATTTAATATTGGAGTAAACACGGCCGTTGCGGTTACAAAGATTACAGCAGAGGCGGCTTTATTATCACCATTTTTAATCCCCGCCATTATTGCTAGTGGAGTGTTACAGGCCGCCGCGGTCGCCTCTTCACCGATTCCACAATTTAATACTGGGGGAGTGGTACAAACGGGGGGTGAATTACCTGGTTCAGCGCCGAACACAGACAATACCCTTGCGTTGGTAGAGCCTGGTGAGGTTGTATTAACCAAGTCACAACAATCATTTATGGGTGGTCCCGAAATGTTCCGTATGGCTGGTGTACCCGGATTTGCAACGGGTGGACTTATTGGAAGCTCACAGCAACCCGTTCAAAGCATGGGTAATGATTTTGAAGGGTTTGCAGATAGAATAGTCAAGGGAATAAACAACAAGTCCGTCACTCTAAATATTAATGAACTGCATAACGCAGAAGATATTCTGGATATTATTCTAGATAGCAATGGATTGTGATAAAATCGAGTTTGGGTGTATTTTGGATGATAAATAAAAGGAGGTTGCTGTGCTAGGATTAGGATTAGGAATTATACATAATAGGAGGAAGGTTGACAGCGCCCTGCCAGTATTATCTTCCGTGGAGGTTGGTAATGTTGCAGCGAATAAGATTGTGATGACTTACAGCGAGGCACTAGACGAATCAAACACACCCGCAACGACTGATTACAGCGTAACAAGCCGGGGCGCGAATGCAGCAACGAATATAGCTGTTAGTGGTTTGATCGTTACAATTACCCTGACCACTAATGTTTATTATGGCGACACGGTTCTACTCAGTTACACCGCAGGGGCTAATCCTATTCAAGATGCCGTTGGTAATAAAGCGGCTGATTTAACGAGTCAAGCGGTTGTAAATAATGTATTAGAAACATAGTGTTTTGCAATATGAAATAAAATACCTAATAGAATTAAAGTATTCGAATATGCCACAGAACAAAAAACATATAATTAATAAGCGACTTCACGATGTTTCTGACCTCTATTTACAGGGCATTTCGCAATTTGAGATTGCTAAAAAAGTAGGTGTTACTCAGGGGCAAATATCAAAGGATATAAAGAAATTATCCGAACAGTGGGTGAAAAAATCTATTGAAAATATAGATAAGATAAAAGCCGAGCAGTTAGCAAAGCTCGATTTATGGGAGGCAGAGGCGTCAAGCGCATGGTTTAAATCAAAAGAGCCTGAGATTACCGAACAGAGTGAGCAGATAGTTGTTGGGGGTAAAATTGTTGGTAGTGAGAAGAGGGTTTGTAAGAAAGTAAAAAAGGGTGCTGATGTTAGATGCATACAAATAATACTAAGCTGCATAAAACAGAGGTGCGAGCTATTAGGTATTGATAGCGGGGTAACGGTGAATTTTAGCCAAGTAAATATTCCTATTATTAATTGGATAAACTAAAATATTAAAACTTACTTAAAATGCCACAGAACAATAAATACGAAATACAATCCAGGCGAGAGAAAGTCGCTGAAATGTACTTGCAAGGAATACCACAACACGAGATAGGCCACGAGTTGGGCGTCTCACAAGGTCAGGTCAGTAAGGACCTTCAATTTATGTCCAAAAAGTGGAAGGAATCATCAATTGAAAACACTGGTAAGATAATAGCCAGGGAGCTTGCTAAAATCAATAAGGCCGAACAGCGGGCCTGGGAGGCCGTAGAAAAAAACTGTTCCTCGAAACACTTGAATATAATACTCGAATGCGTTGATAAAAGATGTAAGCTGCTAGGAATTGACAAAGCAGAATCGACAACGCTACAAATAAGCATATCACCCAAAGAATGGGTGAAGTAATATCTTAGATATCTTGTTTTGTTTCTTGGTACTTGCCCCCGGTGCGATTTGTGCCGGGGTTTTTATTTAGAATCAATATTAATAATACTAAATAATACTTTAACTTACTATATATTAATGTATTACGTTTGACAAGCATTGTAATTATTTGTACATTTATGTAACAAATCAATAATACAATGGAAGCAATAGTAACACAATCAGCAGTCAGGGCCATTAAAAGAGCAGAGCCGGCAACCATATCAAATATGGACCTATCCAGGGATGAGGCAAACAGAATTATTTGCACTATGCCAGCGCCTCGCAGGATCACAAAAGGAAAGATTGTTAAAAAAGCAGTCAGGACCTTATTTATAGCAGTAGGAAAATTTATTATTAACTAAATACCATACAAGATGATTAATGCAAGCACAGCGCACGAGGCAAGTTTAGAACTACGGAACCAGGCATTAAGAATGTCCCTGGGGGAAGAAATTAACAAGAAACTCTTTTTACAGTGTTTGGATGCAGTGGACCAATTCACATACGAGCAAATGCAGGAAGAAATTGCAGGGTAAATTTAAGATCCTTCATTCATTAAGCCCGGTTAATGCTGGGCTTTTTTATTTCATATCACTAAATAGAACAGATGCAGGAAAATGATGTATCACCCGAACCACAAAGGATTGATTGAGCCCTCAGATTCATAGGAGTAATTTTAATAACGGGAAACATACGGGGAATATTTGAACTAAAAAAGCCGTAACCAACTGATTAACAGCTTAATTACGACTTTTCAATGTCGGGGTGAGAAGACTCGAACTTCCGACCCCATGTCCCCCAGACATGTGCGCTAGCCAACTGCGCCACACCCCGAACAAATGTGTCTGCAAATTTAAGAATTAAGTTGAATTGATCAACAGAGAATTTTGATAAAAACAATGTCAGTATTCACTATACAGCAATGTGATTTTATGTATTATTGTAAATAATTGAATGAAACTATCTTACATCGATGCGAAACACCTTGCCACTCTTATTTCTTCTGTTCCTCTCTTTCCAGCTTTCAGCCCAGGAATTTCCTCCCCCCAGCTCCAGGTCACAAATGATATATAAAACCTTAAAATCTGTTAATGCCTCAGAGAGGACTTTTGATAAGCTCTTAAACAAGCCAAAAAGAGGAACGAATAAGGTGAGCGCCAAAAAAATGAAAAGAGGACTCCTGTCCGAAGAAAAAGAAGTGGATGGATTTATGGTGCTGACGGTTCAAAACTCAAACGCAGAAAATAAACATATCATCTTTTTGCATGGAGGTGCTTATGTTTCTGAAGGAACGACCGGGCATAGGGTAATCATGGAGAAACTGGCCCTTGCCTATAATTTCAAAGTTACCTTCATCGATTATCCGCTGGCTCCTGAGCATCAAGCTGGCTATACCCACGAAATAATTGCCAGGGCATATGAATTACTTACGGAGATATATAAAGATGATGAGTTCTATCTTTTTGGAGATTCTGCCGGGGGAGGATTGGCCCTCGCATTTTTGCAGAAGCTGCGAGATATAAAAGCTCCTGTTATGCCTGCAAAAACGGTTCTCCAATCTCCATGGCTGGATATCACTATGAGCAACCCGGAAATAGAAGCGTTTATTGAGAAAGATGTCCTCCTGGATTTTGAAGGATTGAAAGAATGTGGTAAGCTTTATGCCGGCGAACTCGATTTGAAGAACGCACTTGTATCACCGATATATGGAAGCTTTGATAACTTATCAGACATAAAAGTATTCGTCAGTACCCATGAGCTTTTTTATCCGGATTGTATCCTGCTTCAAGGTATGGTGAAATCTGCAGAAGGAAGTTCAATTGATTTGTCGATAAAAGATAAAATGATTCATGACTGGATCGTTTTGCCCATAGATGAGCAAGACGAAACAATTCATGAAATTGCTGCGTTTTTATTGGAGGATTGAATTTATTCTTCTAAGGACTGGGCTGCTTTGATGATATCTGCCACTACAGGTTTTGCATCGTAATTCCTGTCATAAAGCAAGGGATAATCTGTTCTTCCTTGTATTGGCCAGTAGTTTCTCCATGACTGATCATCTGTGAGTCCCCAAACGGTAACTCTTTTAATTTTATCATGTTGCCGCAGGAAGAGATCGAAAAACTCCATGTACCGGTCATGAAGAGCTATACTTACTGAATCGGGAAGACCATTCGGATATGGATCCATCATCTCCCAGTACTTAAAATCTGCTGATACTTCAGCTCCGATATCTCTGGAGAGTAATGGAATTACTGTTATATCCAATTCAGTAACATGTACATCAACTCCGGCGGCGTCAAAGGCCTCAATACTTTTTTCAAACTCATCCAGGGGCGGTATGCTGTCTAGTCCGGAATGGGCCTGCATACCAACACCGTCAATTCTGATTCCCTTGGATTTCAGGTCATTGACCAACTCAACAACACTGTTTCTTTTGCCTTCATGAAACATGGAATTGTCGTTGTAAAGTAATTCTGCTTTGGGATCAGCTTCATGCGCAAACTGAAAGGCCAACTCGATATAGGCAGGTCCGATGATATCATAAAACCTGGAATTGCGCCAGGAGCCGTCATCCAGGAATGCCTCATTCACCACGATCCAGGCATCAACCCGACCCTTATATCGTTCCACCAGGGTAGTGATATGGGTTTTCATTCTTTCAATCAGTACCTCTCTGCTGACATATTTCCCTCCTGCATCCATAAATAACCAATCTGGTGCTTGAGAGTGCCAGATCAGGCAGTGTCCAACGATATACATATCATAAGCTACGCCGAAATCTACCATGGCGTCTGATTGCCTGAAATCAAATACGCCTTCTTCCGGCTGGATTATTTCGCTCTTCATGCAGTTTTCTGCAACAATTGAATTAAAATTACGCACAATGATTTCAGTGGCGGCAGAATCGTCTCCATAAATTTGAATTGAGTTGAGAGCAGTCCCGATCAGGAATTTTCCATCAAGAGCCCCCTTTAAAGAGTCTGTGGGAGTTTCTTCCCTTGCACAGGACGATACAAGGATTGCCAGTCCAACGATGAAAGCAAATTTAAACAGCTTAGTTCTCATGTTCTATTTCATTATTTATTAGCAGTGGTTTATAAGCACTGCTATCTGCTCATCTTTTACTCAATCCCTTCTCATTCTTAAACTCAAGGCACTCAAGGCACTCAAGGCACTCCAAGTACTCCAAGTACTCAAGGCACTCCCTCCACTACAAATACTTCAGCAAAATCTCATATAACTCATTTCTTTCAATGGGTTTCGAGATGTAATCGTTACATCCGGCATCTTTAACCTTCTGCTGATCACCCACCATGGCAAAGGCAGTCTGCGCGATAATAGGAATTGTTTTGTTGAATTTTCTGATTTCACGTGTCGCTTCAAATCCATCTACATCAGGCATTTTTATATCCATCAGAACTAGGTCAATGTCCTTATTATTCTTACAGATATCAATAGCTTCCTGTCCGTTATTGGCGCGAAAAATCTGCTTGCTGTAGCGCTTTAATATTTCGCTAAGGTAGAAGAATGCACTTTCATCATCTTCGGCAATGAGAATGGAGAGGTCTTTAAATCGTTTATTTTGTTCAGCTTGCATAATAGTATTCGTGTGCTTGATGTTATTTGCAATCGGCATATTTGGTATGGTAAAACAGAACATGGAACCTTTACCTAAATTTGATTCTACCGAGATCTTTCCACCCATCAATTCAACAAATCCTTTTGATATTGCCAGCCCGAGTCCAGATCCTTCGTACTCCTTTGTGATGGTCAGATTTGCCTGGACAAACCTGTCAAAAATTGCATCCTGGCTATTGGGTGATATTCCTATCCCTTCATCTTTCACATAAAACTCCAACATATTGTCCCTCATTTTATATCCAACTTCTATGCTTCCTTTGTGGCTATATTTGATGGCATTTTTTATAAGATTTGAGATTATCGCAAACAGTTTCTCTTTATCAGTATTAATAATAGCAGCTGTATTTTCAAGCGGTTTTTTTATGGAGAGTTTTAATCCTTTCAAATCTGCTTCTGGCATGAAGAACTCATACAGGTAATCGAGCTGATCATTGATATTGGTTTCAGAGTTGAATAGTTCTGCTTGTTCGGATTCGATTTTTGAAATATCAATAATATCATTTATTGTATTTAGCATACGATCTCCACTCTTTTGAATGATCCTTAAATATTCAGTTCGTTGATCATCTTCAAGATTTTCACTGCTAAGAAGATCAGCGAACCCAAGAATTCCGTTCATGGGAGTCCGAATTTCATGACTCATATTTGCAAGAAAAGCAGATTTCAACCTGTCACTTTCCTGGGCTCTTTGTTTCTCTATTTGGAGATCTTGTAAAATCTTCATATTTTCTGAAATATCCGTATGGGTTCCAACCAATCGCAAGGGAACTCCATTATCATCTTTATCAACGATGATACCACGGCCCATGATCCACATCCAATCCCCATCTTTCTTCAAAAATCTAAACTCTTCAATAAATCGTTCTGTAATACCATCCAGGTGGTTCTGAGCAGCTTTCATTACTGAGTCAACATCCCCAGGATGTACCCTAAGCTGGAATTCTTCCAATCTATGTGGAAACTCATTCTCTTCATAGCCAGCCATTTCGTAATAGCGTGGATCAAAATCAACTTCGTCTGTGAGTAGGTTCCAGCTCCACATTCCATCATTCGCAGCCCGGAAAATATTTGATAAACGCTCAGTAGTTGCCTTTAACTCCTGCTCTGCCTTCATGCGAACCGAAATGTCCCTGGTAAGCGCCATAAAGCCAACCGGATTTCCTTCACCATCCTTAATTAATGTGGAACTGATCTCAGCAGGAAATGTACTTCCGTCTTTTCGGAGTAAGGTGTATTTCAGGTTATTTGCAATTCCTTCTTTTAACACTTTTGAAGCATTTTTATGAACCAGCTCTCGTTCATCTTCAACAATAAAATTGAAAACATTGGCTTCTTTTTCAATCAATTCTTCGACTGAAGAATATCCATGCATGTCCAATACTGCTTTATTAGCGGTTATAAGATTGCCTTTTAAATCTGAAAGAAAAACTCCGTCCGGAGAATTCTCAACCAGGGTTCTGTATCGCTCTTCACTATTTTGTAAGGCTTTTTCTGCTTCCTTTCGTTCCGTAATATCAATTACCTGGGCAACAGATTTTTTTGCACCGGCTACTGATGCTATAACTGAAGATGTCAGTTCGAGATGTCTGTTTGATCCGTCGAATGTTTTCACGTGGAATTCATACCGGTTTGGTACTAAAATGCCCTCTCTTCGGTTTATATAACGCTCTGCGATTATCGACTTGTCTTCTTCTGCAACTATCTTTAAGAAATTTGTGCCAATCATATCCTTGGCTTTGCATTTCAGAATTTTTGTCAACTCTTTATTTACATATTCCACGGTATAATTATCCCCGATAATCATTATGCCGGAAGGAGAATTATCGACGAGTGATCTGTATTTTTGCTCACTCCAATCTAATTCCTCCCTCAAACGTATAATTTCCTTTTCTAAGCGGATGATTTTTTCGAGGTCCTTTTCCATGGCGAAAACAATTTTGAAATAAAACTTAAGTGAGGTATTCTGAGGTGCAAGAAATTGGAACTAAATTAGTTATTCATTTGCTAAGATACAAAAAGCTGAATTAGTCGGTGGCTGACACAAGGTCAGTAACAATCATCACACTTCCTGTAATTTCGCGCAATATTGTCCGACTAACATGTATTTTAGATCCTTATTATGAATTGGTATCGAATTTGTAACTTTCGGGGCTATAAGAAATTAATAAAATTTATATAAAATGGATCTATTTAAACCAATGGATAATCTTGAATCGAAAGAGAATTCCGGAGTTAATCCGGATGGAAACACAGAACATGTACATTGTCTGATACTTGGATCAGGCCCCGCAGGATATACTGCAGCGATTTATGCAGCACGAGCAAACTTAAAGCCGGTTTTATACACAGGTATGCAGATGGGCGGACAGCTGACTACAACTACTGAAGTTGATAATTTCCCCGGTTATCCGGATGGTACAGATGGTACAGCTATGATGGCAGACCTGGAAAAGCAAGCACGCCGTTTTGGTACTGATGTTAGATTTGGACTGGCAACAGCAGTTGATTTCAACGGAAAGGTAAAAAAGGTTACCGTGGATGGAAAGACAGTGATAACTGCTGATTCAGTGATCCTGGCTACGGGGGCTACAGCTAAATATCTCGGACTGGAGTCTGAAGAGAAATACAAGGGTTTTGGTGTTTCAGCATGTGCTACATGTGATGGTTTCTTTTACAGGGACAAAGTGGTTGCTGTTGTTGGAGGAGGAGATACAGCTGCTGAGGAATCTACCTACCTGGCTGGCATCTGTAAAAAAGTTTATTTGATCGTTCGTCGTGACGAACTTCGGGCTTCGAAAGCCATGCAGAAGAGGGTTGAGAACACAAAGAATATCGAAGTGCTCTGGAAGCATCAGACAAAGGAACTGAAAGGCGATAATGTTGTACAATCTATAGATCTTTACAAGTACAAAGGAGAAGCAAATGAGGAGATAGTCTCTTACGATATTGATGGTTTTTTCCTTGCTATTGGACACACACCCAATTCAGACATTTTTAAGAATTATTTAGATACCGATGAAACAGGTTATGTGATTACCGTTCCCGGCACTTCAAAAACCAATGTTCCCGGTATATTCGCCTGTGGTGACTTGCAGGATAAAGTATATCGCCAGGCTGTTACAGCAGCTGGAACCGGTTGCATGGCGGCTCTTGATGCAGAGAGGTATTTGGGGGAAGGCTAGATCAGGAGCGCTATATAAACGAAAAATCCCAGGTTGAGTTTTTTACATAAAAAAAACGGCAGGAAAATCTCCTACCGTTTTTTTTATTTGTTTAACTCCAAGTACTCCAAGTACTTCTCCCTTACACCCTCAACTTACTGATATCAGTAAAAGTTTCAGTATTATATTCACCTGACTTAAGTTTAACATGACATGTTGTGAACGCTGCAATTGTCTCCTCCACATCGTCAAGGTTATGCATTGAGGTTGGAATCAATCTCAACAGGATTTCACCTTTCGGAATAACCGGGTAAATAACCATAGAACAGAAAATGTTATAGTTCTCTCTTAGGTCGAGAATAAGGTTGGTAGCTTCTACCAATCCACCATGCATATATACAGGAGTTACCGGTGATTCAGTTACACCAATATCAAAACCAGCATCTTTAAGACCAGTTTGTAATGCATTAACAACACTCCAGAGTTTTGTGCGAAGCTCAGGCATTGTTTTTAACATCTCAAGCCGCTTAAGTGCTCCAATTACCATTGCCATTGGAAGTGACTTTGCAAAAGTTTGTGAACGCATGTTGTATCTCAGAAAATCAATTACTTCATGCTTACTTGCAACAAAGCCGCCAATACCGGCCATTGCTTTTGCGAAAGTAGAGAAGTAAAGGTCAATCTTGTCCTGGACCCCATAATATTCGCCTGTTCCCATACCTGAGGGACCCATAGTTCCAAAGCCGTGAGCATCGTCAACAAGAAGACGGAAATCGTATTTATCCTTAAGGGCACAAATTGTTTTCAGATTACCAAGGTCACCGGCCATGCCAAATACTCCTTCAGTAATTAACAATACACCTCCACCTTGTTGCTCAGCGCGTTTTGTAGCACGCTCCAGCTGCTTCTCAAGGTTTTCCATGTTGTTGTGAGGGAAAACAAATCTTTTCGCCAAAGACATTCTCATTCCATCCAAAATACAAGCGTGTGATTCTGAATCGTAGACAATTACATCGTTTCTGGTTGTGACAGCATCAATTATGGACGTCATTCCCTGGTAACCATAATTCAACAGAAAAGCATCTTCTTTTTGCACAAAATCGGCCAGGGCATTTTCCAGTTCTTCATGTTTTTTTGTTTGCCCGGACATCATCCTGGCACCCATGGGATAAGCCATTCCATATTCAATTGCAGCATCAGCATCAGCCTTGCGCACATCTGGATGATTACCTAATCCAAGGTAATTATTAAGACTCCATGATAGCACTTCTTTCCCGCGGAATTTCATCCGTGAAGAAATCTCCCCCTCCAGTTTCGGAAATGCAAAATACCCATGTCCGGCCTTTTGGTACTGACCAATCGGGCCTCGGTCTGTTGTAATTCTTTCGAAAATATCCACTGATTGTGATTTTAATTAATAATGGCTGCAAATTTACAGTTTTTTGTTGTCAGAACAAACGCTTATAGACTAAATGCTGATTCCTTGCGTTTAAAAATGTATAAGAAACTGCGGGGAGCTTTGATTTTAGTGCTGTTTTGAACAATGAACAACTTGGGTTTTAAATTTGTTTTAGCCCTTAGAATTTGAGTATATATCAATTTCAAAGAAGCATAATTATAAATCTGGTGATATCTCTTTGTTCTTCTTGGTTTTAGTTGGAAAATAATAAAAATAAATATTTCTATAATTCGTTCATTTATTGTAATTTTGCGCCATGTTAAAAAATCGTGTTAAAATAATTCTCTTTCTGGTGATTGCGTCCGGCATAATGGCAGGTTGTGGAGAGTATGAGAAAATTCTTAAAAGCAGGGACCATGCTTTTAAGTATAAGAAGGCCATAGAGTATTATGAAGCAGAGGAATTTGTGAAGGCAGGAACACTGTTCGACCAGGTAGTAAATATATACCGGGGTACCATTAAAGCTGATACCGTTAAATATTACCAGGCAAAAAGTTATTACGGACAACGTGATTATATTCTGTCCGGTCATTACTTCGGTGAATTGGCGTCTACCTATTTAAATAGTGTGTATGTTGAAGAGTCTGAATTTATGGTAGCTTATTGCTACTATAAACAGTCACCCAGGTCGGAACTGGACCAGGGGCCAACCTACCAGGCGATAAATTCCTTGAAAATGTACATGATGAAGTATCCGACCTCTGAAAAAATTACAGAGAGCCAGGAACTGATCAATGAAATGAGTGATAAAATTGTTGATAAGTCTTATATTAGTGCCAAGCTATATTTTGACCTGGGATATTACAAAGCAGCAATTATAGCCCTGAGAAACAGTCTTTCAGAATATCCGGAAACACAATATAGGGAAGAACTTATGTATCTTATTTTGAAATCCAGTTACCTGCTTGCAGATAATAGCATTGAAAGTAAGAGAATTGAAAGATTTCAATCGACCGTTGATGAGTACCTTTCTTTTACTTCGGAATTTCCTGAAAGTGATAATCTGCGTGAAGCAGAAAAGATGTACAACGGTTCAAAAAAAATATTGGAAAAAAATACAAAAAATTAATATTGATGGATTACAAGAAAACAAAAGCACCTTTATCTACTATTACAAGGGATTTAACAGTAACTGAAGATCATACTGATAATATTTATCAGAGAGTTATGGTAGTTTCAAAACGTGCCAATCAAATTAGTGTTGAGCTGAAGCAAGAGCTGAATCAAAAATTAGAGGAGTTTGCTTCATACACAGATAACCTGGAAGAGGTATTTGAGAATCCTGAGCAGATTGAGATCTCAAAATATTATGAGCGGCTTCCGAAACCAACCCTTATCGCTCTGCAGGAACTAGAAGACAATGAAATTTATTTCAGGGTTAACGAACCTACTCCTGAAATTACAGAGTAAAAAATCAACCTGATGGACCTCTCAGGAAAAAAAATAATTCTATCCGTTACAGGCAGTATTGCGGCATATAAGGCCGTGATTCTACTCAGATTATTTGTCAGGGAGGGAGCCGATGTGCAGGTTTTAATGACTGAAACAGCAAAGGAGTTTATCACTCCTGTGACTTTCTCAGCACTCTCAGGCAAACCGGTTTTGTCGGATTTTTTTGTTGATACAAGTGGCAGCTGGAATAGCCATGTTGACCTGGGAGTAAATGCCGATTTGATGGTTATAGCCCCGGCAACAGCAACTACAATGGGGAAAATGGCAAACGGAATTGCCGATAACCTTCTTGTTACTACATATCTTTCTGCACGCTGTCCGGTAATTATTGCGCCTGCAATGGATATGGACATGTACCAGCATCCTTCAACGCAGAATAATATTGAAAAGCTGAAATCATTCGGAAACACTATACTCGACCCTGTAGCAGGAGAACTGGCAAGCGGATTGTCAGGAAAAGGAAGAATGGAAGAGCCGGAGAAAATTATCTCTTTCCTTAAAGCGTTTGAAACTCCTGAAAAAAAAAACTCCTGAATCCGGCCAAAGAACTCCCCGGAGAAAATAGAAAAATCCTCGTTACTGCCGGTCCTACATACGAAGCCATAGATCCTGTACGTTTTATTGGTAATCACTCATCCGGAAAAATGGGTTATGCTATTGCTGATGCATTTGCTGCTGCGGGAGCTGAAGTCTTCCTGGTGTCAGGTCCTACAGCGATTCAGGTTGAGATGCCGGGTGTGAAATTGATTTCCGTGGTATCAGCACATGAGATGTACCTGGCTTGTGCTGATTTAATTGAGGAAGTTGATATCGCTGTCTTTTCAGCTGCTGTGGCAGATTTCACACCTGAGAAGAAGACGGATTCAAAGATGAAAAGCGGAAAGGATAAGCTGTTATTGCAGCTTGTTCCTACAAAAGATATTGCTGCGGAGATGGGAAGGAAAAAGTGTGTCGGACAGGTATTTGTTGGTTTTGCACTGGAGACTGAAAATGGAATAAAGCATGCAAAAGAAAAACTGGCTAAGAAGAACTTTGATCTGATTGTGCTGAATACCCTGGAAGATAAAGGAGCCGGATTTGGGACTGATACGAATAAGGTAACAATGATTGATAAATCGGGTAATATTGATAAATTTGAACTGAAGCTTAAGTCGAAAGTTGCTGTTGATGTCGTAGACAAAGCTTTAAAATTATTAAACCATGCGTAAAATTATTTTATTGATCGCAGTATTGGCATTTTCCGTTCAGCTGGAAGCCCAGGAATTGAAATGCAATATCCAGGTAGTGAGCCAGCAGGTACAGGGGACGAATAAACAGGTGTATGAGACACTTAGAAATGCCATATTCGAATTCATGAACAACAGGGTATGGACCAACAATGTCTATACAATGGATGAACGGATAGAATGTAACCTGATGTTTAATATTACCGACCAACCCTCTGCAGATGAGTTCAGGGGAACATTGCAGATACAGGGAAGACGTCCGGTGTATAATACCAACTATAATACCGTTTTGTTCAACTTCATTGATAAAGATATTCAATTCAGGTATATTGAATTTCAACCCCTGGAATTTGATCTGAATTCACATACTTCTAATCTTACTTCTATTCTTGCTTTTTATGCCTATTTTTTACTCGGGCTCGACTATGACACTTTCGCCTATATGGGGGGAACACCATATTTTGAGAATGCAGAAAAAATTGTTGAAAATGCCAATAATGTTATCGAGAAAGGGTGGAAACCCGTTGATGATATGTCGCATAAAAACAGGTATTGGCTTGTGAAAGATTTTATAGACCAGGATTATGCACCGGTAAGAGAATTTAATTATCGCTACCATCGTCACGGTTTGGATGTTATGGATTCGAAACCAATCGAAGGAAGGGCAGAAATAGCTTCCTCAATTGAACTTTTGCAAAAAGTATACCGAAGCAGACCTGATCCGTATATGTATATACTACGGCTTGTTTTTGATGCAAAAGCAGATGAGATTGTAAAAGTGTTTTCTGAATCTTTTACAGAAGAGAAAAACAGGGTTCATAATATTCTTACGGAGATGGACCAGACCAACGCCAGTAAATATAAAAGTATACTGGAAGACTCTAACCAGCTAGAATTCTAATGATCAGGAACTTAAAGATCCGAAATTATGCACTGATTGAATACCTGGAGATTGACTTCCTTCCGGGTTTCATTACTATTACAGGTGAGACAGGCGCCGGTAAATCTATCCTGATGGGTGCGCTCTCCCTGATACTCGGACAGCGTGCCGATACAAATGTACTTATGAATAAGGATCAGAAATGCATTGTTGAAGGAGAATTTTCCATCGATAAAAAATTTAAAAAATTTTTTGAAGACCGGGATCTTGATTATGATGAACTCACACCAATCAGGAGAGAAATTCTTCCCAGTGGAAAAACCAGGGCTTTTATCAATGATACCCCTGTTGTGCTTGCGGTGTTGAAAGAATTGGGAGATCAGCTGGTTGATGTGCATTCCCAGCACCAGAATCTGCAGCTGAACGACAATATTTACCAGATGGAGGTGGTGGATCATGTGGCAGGGAATGAAGCATTGCTTAATACCTACCGATCACACTTTTCAGATTATACCACTATTGTACATAAGTTTCAGCAACTGAAGTCCGGCTTAGATAGTTTGAGGAGTGAGCTTGATTTCTATGAATACCAATTTAGGGAGCTGGATGGAGCTGAGCTTGTGGATGGCGAATTGGAGACACTGGAGTCTGATTTGAATACACTGGAGCACGCTGAGGAGATTAAGTCTTCCCTCGTCGAGTCTTACCAGGTGCTCCTGGGGGAAGGACAAGCTGTGTCTTTAATCAATGCTGCTTTAAATCTGCAAAAAAAAATTACTAAGTTTCATTCGCCTTCAGAGGAGTTCTCTTCCCGCCTGGAGTCACTATATATCGAGCTAAAAGATATTGCTGCCGAGATGGAATTAATGGCAGTTAACCTTGAATATGATCCGGGACGCTTAAACAAGGCGAGAGAGAGAATAGACCTGCTTTATTCATTGATGCAGAAGCACAAAGTAAAAGACAGCAGCGAATTAATCGTGCTTAAGAATGAGCTTGAAGGTAAAATATCTGAGATTACATTTTCAGATGAAACGCTGGGTAAATTAAGCAAGGAGATAGAAAAACATAAGAAAGAAGTTGAACATTGGGCCGGTAAACTGCATAAAGCAAGACAGAATGCAGGCATCCAGGTAGAAAAAGTAATAGTAGAAATGCTGAAGCAGCTGGGAATACCCAATGCAAGGTTCCAGGTTAAAGTGATGGAAATCCCAGGGCCGGATATAAATGGTATGACAGATATTCGTTTTCTTTTTTCTGCCAACAAGCAATCTCCTGCAGAGGAAATTTCTAAAGTCGCTTCAGGTGGAGAGATTTCACGCTTGATGCTCTGTATTAAATCCCTTCTTTCAGATTATAAAGGCTTGCCTACATTGATTTTCGATGAAATTGATGCGGGTGTAAGTGGTGAGATCGCTGAAAAAGTTGGTTCCATTATGAAAGAAATGTCAGGTGGGCGACAGGTGATGGCCATTACTCACCTTCCACAAGTAGCATCACAGGGAGATACCCATTTTCTTGTATACAAGGAAGAGTCCGAATCTGCGGCAAACACTAAAATCAGGTCCCTGTCGGAGGAGGAAAGGGTGCAGGAAATTGCGAAGTTACTCTCAGGTGAGGAAATTACTGGTGCTGCATTAACAAATGCACGAGAGCTTCTTAAATTATAAATGCAACTAAAAAATGCTTTGCATTCGCACAATATCCAGTATAGTTTGTTATAAAGTGAATATTCCAAATATCAGAATCTAATCGTTATGTCACACAATCTATTAAAAGGAAAAAGAGGTCTAATTTTCGGTGCGCTGAATGACAAATCAATTGCCTGGAAAGTAGCAGAAAAAGCACATGAAGAGGGGGCAGAATTTGTACTTACTAATGCTCCCATTGCATTGCGAATGGGAACCATAGATGAGCTTGCGAAAAAATGCAACGCCGAGGTAATTCCAGCAGATGCAACTAATCTTGAGGACCTGGAAAACCTTATTTCAAAAACCATGGAAATCCTTGGCGGTAAGATAGATTTTATATTACACTCCATAGGAATGTCTCCTAATGTTAGAAAAGGATATAAGTACGATGAATTGAAATATGAATTGTACCATAAAACACTGGATATCTCAGCATTCTCTCTGCATAAGATACTTAGTGTGGCAAGAAAAATGGACGCCATAAATGAATGGGGCTCAGTGGTTGCCCTTTCCTATGTTGCTGCACAAAGAACTTTTTATGGATACAATGATATGGCTGATGCTAAATCAATCCTGGAATCTATTGCCAGGAGCTTTGGTTACATATACGGTAGAGATAAAAAAATCAGGATCAACACCATTTCACAATCCCCAACACTGACCACGGCAGGGAGTGGTGTAAAAGGATTTGATAAATTGGTGGATTACTCCGAAAGAATGTCCCCTTTAGGAAATGCAACAGCTGCTGAATGTGCAGATTTTTGTGTCACAATGTTCTCAGATCTGACCAGGAAAATTACCATGCAGAATATTTTCCATGATGGAGGTTTTTCCAGTATGGGCATGAGTATGCGGGCCATTCAACAATACGAAAAGAGTTTTATTGAGTGTCCGCCACCACCACCTGATGCAGATTAATAGGGCTGGTAGAGACGCAATTACCCCGGGCAAACCCCTTTCGTTTAACGCTCCACGCTTAACGCTCAACTTTTTACTATATTAGCGGTTCTAATCCTCAACTTAACTGCTATGAGCATAGTAATTATCTTATTTTACTTTTTTTTCCCTGCTTTATTGTTATACCTGGGAACGAAGTATTCCTTCATCAATAAGATTGGTGTAGTGGTATTTTGCTATGTGGGTGGACTAATCATTGGTAATGTTAATATCGTTCCTACTGAAATGTCTGACCTACAGGGTAATATAATGGGGGGAAGTATACTTCTTGGAATTCCATTGGTGCTGTTCTCAGAGAATATCCTGAAATGGGCCAAAATGGCGAAGTATACATTTATTTCTCTCTTACTGGGAATTGTTTCTGTTGTTGTCATGGTTTTTTTGGGATACTTTTTATTGAAGGATCATATTCCGGAAGCTTGGAAGGTTGCTGGTTGTTTGATTGGTGTTTATACCGGAGGTACACCTAATCTCGCTGCCATAGCTCAATCATTGAATCTGAATGAAGACATTTATATACTAACACACACCGTTGACCTGGTGATAGGGGCAATCGTTTTACTGTTTTTCCTTACAGGGGCACAGAAGCTTTTCCTTACTTATTTGAAGCCATACAAATCTACCGGTGATTACGATGAGATAGAGGGTGAGGCCATGATCAGTGAGTTTGAATCTTACTCCGGTTTTTTCAAAAAAACAACTATAGGTGGACTGCTAAAGGCAATGGGATTGGCTGTGATTGTATTTGTTGCTGGCTTTGGTGTGTCAATGTTATTTGAAGGTGACGCAAGAGATACAGCCGCCATTCTATCAGTTACAACCGCCGGCATCCTGCTTTCACTTGTTCCGGCAGTCAATAAAAATACAAAATCTTTCCAGCTGGGAATGTACTTTATATATGTATTCTGTGTCATTGTTGCATCAAAGGCGAATCTCAGGGAGATATTTAATCCGGAATCTGCTGAGCTATTGATGTATATTACTATATATGTACTTATTGCTGTAGTCGGGTCCCTTATTTTACACTCAATTTTGTCATGGATATTTGGAATCAATACTGATGATTTCATGATGACCTCAGTCGCACTTTCAAATTCTCCTCCATTTGTTCCTGTTGTTGCAGCAGCATTAAGAAACAAAGAAGTTATGATTCCTGGTATGATTATCGGAGTGCTAGGTTATGCAATTGGGAATTACCTGGGGGTGGCTATTGCGTATATACTTAAGGCAATGTTATAAATTGCCGCTTGAGATCATCATAATACACTATACCTTTAGAAGATGAGGCATGCCTCGTCTCTACAGATTGCTTCGTTCAAAGGAAATAATAAACTTTCTCCATCTGCCATTGTCTCTCCCTCTCCATTATACAATTATACCATTTAACCCTTAAACCCTTATCTCTTTCCATTATACCATTTAACCCTTAAACCCTTATCTCTTCTCCTCCTCTCAACCTTCTCAAAAACATATTCCTCCCCACCTCCCTTTTTACTATCTTCGTTGCAAACCTTGCTTATGAAGAGATTGATAATAAATATCGATTCCATTTCCGGTCTCCTGGATCCTTTAGTAAAGAATCTTGCCGGGAAAGAAATGTGTCGATTGGAGACCATGGAAAATGCATGGTTGCTCATGGAGGATGATATAATTGCAGATTATGGACAGGGGAATCCCAAGGCATTGGCTGACGAAATTATTGATGCAGGTGGAGGAATGGTCTTGCCTGCTTTTTGTGATTCACATACCCACCTGGTATACGCGGGAAGTCGCGAAAGAGAGTATGAAGACAAGATTCAGGGATTAAGCTATGAAGAGATTGCCCTAAGGGGAGGCGGGATATTGAATTCTGCAAAATTATTGCAGGAAACTTCAGAAGATGAGTTATTCAGGCAAACATTACCCAGGGCTAATGAGATCATGGAGCTGGGTACAGGGGCTGTAGAGATTAAAAGTGGATATGGTCTGACCACAAGAGATGAATTGAAAATGCTCAGGGTGGCCAGGAGGGTAGGAGAAGAGACTGCTCTTACAGTAAAAACAAACTTCCTGGGTGCACATGCCGTACCCATGGAGTACAGGGGGAAGCAGGAGGAATATGTGGATCTGATTGTTGAAGAGATGATTCCTGCTGTAGCCAAAGAGAAACTGGCTGATTTTATCGATGTATTTTGCGATCGGGGATTTTTTACCGTTGAGCAAACAGCCAGGATTCTTGAAGCTGGGGCGAAGTATGGACTGGTACCGAAAATACATGCCAATGAACTAGATTATTCCGGAGGTATACAGGTAGGTGTTAAATATGGCGCCAGGTCGGTTGATCACCTGGAGTATACTGGCGAGGATGAAATCGCCGCTCTGCTGAACAGTAAAACAATGCCAACAGTATTACCCGGAGCTTCATTGTTTCTTGGGATGACTTATGCCCCAGCCAGGCATATGATTGATGCCGGATTACCTGTAGCACTTGCCAGTGATTTCAACCCCGGATCTTCCCCAACAGGAAATATGAAACTTATAATGTCCCTGGCCATGATGCAAATGAAAATGATGCCGGCCGAAGTGTTTAATGCAGCAACAATCAATGGTGCCTACGCCATGGGACTGGAAGATACGCATGGATCAATCACCAGGGGAAAAATCGCTAACCTGATTATTACCGAACCCATACCAGGGATAAACTATTTTCCCTACGCTTTTGGTTCAAACCTCATCAATAAAGTAATACTCAATGGCAAAATCATATAAGGAATCCCCAATTCAAGGCACTCGAAGTACTCGAAGTACTCAAAGTACTTTAGTTCACTTATAACTAAAAGTCTGTTCGAAGCAAAAAGCAAAAAACAACAAACAAACATAATATTACAATGAAGCAAATATTGGAATGCGTGCCCAACTTCAGCGAAGGCGTCGATATGGGAATCATCAGGCAAATAAGCGATGAGATTGAGTCCGTAGACAATGTGAAACTATTAGATGTTGATCCCGGGAAAGCTACGAACAGAACTGTAGTTACTTTTGTCGGAGAACCTGGAGCAGTTATTCAAGCTGCTTTTCTGGCAGTGAAGAAGGCATCTGAGATTATTGATATGACAAAGCACTCGGGTGAGCATCCAAGATTTGGAGCCACAGATGTTTGTCCGCTCATTCCGGTAGCTAATATTTCCATGGAGGAGACCGTAGAATGGGCAAGGAAATTGGCGGAGCGTATTGGTACTGAATTACATTTTCCGGTGTATTGCTACGAAAATGCTGCCTTTATGGAAGAAAGAAGAAACCTGGCATCTGTGAGGTCCGGGGAATATGAGGGCTTGAAGGAGAAACTTAAAGATAAACACTGGACCCCCGATTTTGGTCCTGCAGTTTTTGTGCCGAAAACAGGATCTTTGGCTGTTGGAGCAAGAGATTTTCTTGTTGCCTATAACATTAACCTGAATACTACCTCTACAAGGAGAGCCAATGCCATTGCCTTCGATGTGCGTGAAAGGGGCAGATCGAAACGTGAAGGGAATTCACTTAACGGAAAAATTGTAAAAGATAAGCAGAGTAATCCGGTGATGATTCCGGGATCACTAAAGTCAGTTAAGGCCATTGGGTGGTTTATTGAAGAGTATGGTGTAGCACAGATATCGATGAATCTGACAAATATTTCTATTACTTCTGTGCATGAAGCATTTGACGAAGTATGTAAAAGAGCTGAAGCCAGGGGGATAAGAGTTACGGGATCTGAGCTGGTTGGTTTGGTGCCTCTTAGCGCCATGCTGGATGCAGGAAGATACTTCCTTAAAAAGCAGCAGCGCTCATTGGGAGTTTCTGATTCAGAACTGATTAAGATCGCTGTTAAATCTTTGGGTCTCGATGAGCTGGGGCCTTTTGTTCCAAAGGAGAAGATTATCGAATATAAAATGAATCAGGGAACAGCAGGTAAATTAAATGCTATGACCATCATGGCTTTTATGGAAGAAACTGCTTCTGAGTCGCCTGCTCCGGGTGGTGGCTCTGTAAGTGCCTACATTGGTTCACTGGGAGTTGCTCTTGGAACAATGGTGGCAAACCTTACTTCACATAAGAGGGGATGGGATGATAAATGGGAAACTTTTTCAGAATGGGCGGTAAAAGGAAAAAATATACAGGAAGAGTTATTAAGATTGGTTGATGAAGATACTGCTGCCTTTAATTTGATAATGGATGCCTTTTCACTTCCGAAATATTCTGAAATAGAGAAGAAGCAAAGATCGAAAGCTATCCGTGTTGCTACGATTCATGCTATAAAGATCCCCCTGAAAGTAATGACCACTGCTAACAAAGGATTTGAATTGATTGAGGCAATGATACAATCGGGGAATCCCAATAGCATATCTGATGCGGGAGTAGGGGCCATTGCTATTCGATCCTGTATCCTTGGGGCACATCTCAATGTGCTTATAAATATGGATGGTATGGAGATGGATGATGAGCTGCAAAGTATTAAAAAACAAGCAGATAGCATGGCTGATAAGGCCGTAAATAAGGAAAAATCTCTGTTGATTCAGGTAAGATCTAAAATACTTGATTAAGTAAATTGAGGAGAATATTGTACTATTTGAGGTTAAATTTTGTTAAAAGACGCAGCAAAATCGTTAATTTATAATGATTCCAAATAACCATTATTGAGCTTGAATATGTCATATTCTGTGAATGCATTAACATAAACACTTTTCTGTGAATTTTCTATTGTCGACTTATATAAAACAAGGGTTATTTCTTTAATATATAGCTGAATAGACCTATATATAGCGGGCTTTAGTTATTTGAAATAATGTATATAAAATTGCTTATTCAGATTGATTAGATTAGATAAAGAGGGGAGAAACGGATTTTATTGCATACTTTTTATAGGCATAGCTTACCTTATATCTACTCATAACATGATTTAAAAACATGTTAATTCTTTTTATCATTCTTAAAATTTCTTTAGTTTTGGGGCATTAGAGTCGTTTAAATTTGTTCTATATATTAACCTAAACTTTAATCTATGAAAAGATTTTTTTTCTTAGCCTTTCTTCTTTTGACATTTGTGGGATATAGTCTCCAAGGTCAAGGGACAGAAATTAAAGGTAAAGTAACTGCTACCGATGACGGTACTGCTTTACCTGGAGTATCGGTCGTAGTACCAGGTTCAACAATTGGTTCTGTGACAGATTTTGATGGTAATTATTCCATCACTGTACCAAGTGATGCTAGCACATTGATGTTTAGCTTTATTGGTATGCTAACGCAACAAGTAGAAATCGCAGGACAAACAACAGTTAATGTTGCTTTAGAATCTGTATCTACTGAACTTGATGAAGTTGTTGTAACAGCTTTGGGTATCACAAGAGAAAAGAAAGCACTTGGTTATGCTGTTCAAGAAGTTGGAGGCGAAGAGCTGAATAATGCAATGCAAACGGATGCGATTAGCGCACTTTCCGGACGTGCTGCTGGTGTTCAGATATCTTCTTCTTCAAATCTTGGCGGTTCAAGTCGTATTCTGATCCGTGGTGCTAACTCTATTACTCAAGGAAACCAGCCATTATTTATCGTTGATGGTATTCCAATGGACAATTCAAACTATAGTGGTACAGGTGCTGCTTCCGGTGGAGGTGGAATTGACTACGGTAACTTGATGAATGACTTGAATGCAGATGAGATCGATGAAATTTCCATACTGAAAGGCCCTGCAGCTGCGATTTATGGATCACGTGCTGCAAATGGTGTTATCATTGTTACAACCAAAGGTGCAAAAGCAGGCCGCAATAGCGTTTCTGTTGAAGTAAATTCAAGCTTAGGTTTTGATAATGTGAGTACTCTTCCAGTGCTTCAAAGAAAATATGGTGGTGGAGCTATTGTAGCTGATGCAGATGGTGGAGTAAATGGTTTTGAGCAAGTGACTGTAGGTGGTTCAACTTACAGTGTTCCTCAATACGCTGTTGACGAGTCATGGGGACCACGCTATGATCCAAATATCCAGGTTGTACACTGGGATGGAATTAACGAAGATGGTACAGTAACCACTCGTCCATGGGTTGCTCCTGAGAATGATGTTGATGCTTACTGGGAAACTGGTAGGACACTGTCAAACTCAATTGCAGTGAGTAAAACAGGTCGTGATTACGGTGTGCGTTTTTCTTACAAAAATGTTGATGTAGATGGTACTATGCCTGGTTCATGGCAGAAGAAAAATGATTTCAAACTGAATTCAAACATCAATGCAGGTGAGAAAGTCAAAATAAACAGTAGTTTGAACTATAGGGCACCTCGAAAAACTATTTTTTGGTGCCGTTGTTTGAATCAAATGTATCATTCAATTTTCGAAAAACCAAAGTTTACCCCCCCCTATTTTT
>Ga0307990_1000447_pt1 | contig 37039 bp, 35 predicted proteins | sample EllFjometagen129_FD_203168 | JGI IMG/M metagenome (GOLD analysis project Ga0307990, IMG submission 203168) | Marine microbial communities from Ellis Fjord, Antarctic Ocean - #129 | ecosystem: Environmental > Aquatic > Marine > Unclassified | place: Southern Ocean | collected 2014-10-08
CAATAGCAACAGTTTATGACAAAACATCTAAAAATATTATTCCTCATAAAAAGAAAGGCAATAAGCTTTATTTTATCCGAAAAGAAATTGAAAAGTGGATACTTGATGGAAGTGTAAAAACTTCAGATGAGATTGATGCAGAAGCAATGGATTATATTTTAAATAAATCTGGCAAATAAAAAAAATAGATATGGAACAGAAAAATACATATACACTTCAGGAACTTGCTGATTTATACAATGTGGACAGAAGAACACTTAATAATTGGCTCCTTCCAATTAGAGAAGAATTATTAGAAATGAATCATATCCGAAAAAGTAGAATTAGAATTTTAATGCCAAAACAAGTAAAGAGGATAAAGGAATTTTTGGGATAAACTTAAATAAAAGTGTTTGCTTCAAAAAAAATACAATTTTTTACATATCACTATATGTCGAGCATATTTATATCTATTCCAAACAATTATATTTAGATGCTCAAAATCATAGCATTATCACTTGTAAGTTTATAGAATAATATTAATTTTAACATTCAAAAATTTATTGATTAATAAATCTGTGTCAAATAAAAAGAAATACTTGATACCGTAAAAGATGAAACTGATACAGTAATTATTCAAGATGATACAATAAATGACACTGTAAGAACTGGAGTAAAACAAAGAATGCTTAAAGTTATTCTTTTATTAAAAGATAATCAGGGATTAAAATCAAACGAAATTGCAGAAAAAATGGGTGTGTCAGAAATATCAATAAGAAGAGATATGCAAAAAATAAAATCTCTAATAGAATTTAAAGAAGCAACTAAGACAGGAGGATATTTTATTACCTCTAATTTGGAGTATCGTTTAGAGAAAATCAATATTTGTAAAAAATGAAAACCATTCGAAATGTATTATTTACATCATTGATAAGTGTTATATTTTTTGTAAAAGACATTTCGTGTCAAACAAATGGCCTTTGGGGACATTTATACGGTAATGAGTGGAAAAAAGCAAAAAAAAGCCTTGATAAAGCAAGAGAAAAAGATTCACTATGGTTTGAATGGCAAAAGGTTCATTTTGACGTAGTAGATAGATGGGATCTTTGGAGAGATATCATAGTACTCTACCATGATAAAAACACCGATAAATATTGGGAAATAAAAGTCTTTGTATACGGGATAAGAAACGCAAACTATTGGAAACAGATATCAAAAGAAATGTTTAATAATCCTTACATTTTTAAAACATACTATGGAAGACGTTACCCAAGTGAACACATACTTATTGTAAATAAAAAATACAAATGCTTCAACTACAAAAAAGCAAAAAAGATTTTAGACGAGCGGAGAATGAAGCAAAAAATAATCAAATAATAATGCGTAGAGCAATAATAATTACAAGGAATTGTTGCAAAGATTAAAACAGGTGTGCGTTAACTCGTGGGTATTTCATAAGTTTATCTTTAAGTAGTTACAATATTCTTGATATTTATTCTTTATTTTACAAAGATACTTTTTTTATTTTAAGCACAATTATTATTTTTGTTCTGTTTTAACAGATAAATGAAATACACCTATCAAATCATATTGTATATTCTAATGTTTATTTGTGGGATTTCCTATGCTCAAAAAAAACCTGAATTTAAGCTGAAATACTCTCAGAAAGAAATTGAACTCGGAGACAGTATTATTGTAAATTGGACTTCCCACAAGGCAGATTCAATTATTTTTATTAAAACAGGAGAAAAATTGCCTCTAACCGGACAATTGGTTTTATATCCTGAATGTGATGAGAAATTCATCTTTATTGCATATCGAAGGAAAAAAGGCAAAAGAAAAAGAATAATTAATACAACTGTACATTCTCCTGAAATAAAGGAGTTTTATTTACCATGTACAGCAAGTGATGAAACACCATTTAAAATAGTATGGAAAACAGATTATACTGAAAAGGTTATTATTGAAGGATTAAGCGACAGCTTGCCACTCAAGGGGGAATTAGAATATCTGCTTGATACTTCACGTACATTCAGAATCAAAGCTCAAAACCGATTTGGTCGTGAGGTATCGTGGGAAAGAGAAATTAAAATAAATTATGTTGAGGAACTCATCTATCCTTCGCTGGTAATATTTGGCAATAATGTTGAAATTAGATGGAAATACAAAAATACCAAAGAAGTGAGGTTCGCAGGAATAGACAGCGTGTTTGCACCGATTGATACTTTAAATATTATAGCCGACTCGGTATTATTGCTTGATTTATATGTATTCAGAAACAATGGCGATACACTGTTCAAGAGTATTAAACCTAAAGTTATCATTCCGCACATAGTCTATTTTAAAGGGACAAATTATATTTTCTTTGGCAATAAAGCTAAAATTAGCTGGAAGACAATTGGTGCAGAAAGTGTTAGCATATCGGGTTTTACAGACTCTTTGCCTCCCGTAGGCTCAATGAAAATAAGCCCGAGTAAAACAAAAACATATACTATGTCAATAAATCACCATGGATTTATAGAGACAAAACGGCACACAGTGAATGTTATTCGTAGAAATTATATTTTAGATAAAAAGGATATTAAAAATGTATCAAAAGGAATGCGAATTGATTTTGAAGTATTCAATACAGACTTGAGCAATTATCCCAAAGAAATAAAATTATATATACTGGCAGTTGATATGGATGGTAATTTTATTATGGGGCTTGCTCCACCTTATGGAACTGAAACTACATCAAAAAAATACTTCAAAAGCCTTGTAGAAACCCTTGCAAACGGCAATAAACACAAAGTTGAAAGTTTTAAAGTTGAAGAAGTCAGAGAAAATATAGAAGATACTTGTAGTATTGTTCTTACTCTTGATTATAGCGGTTCAATGTATGGGTGTATTGGTAGGCTTGAGAAAGCTTGCGTTCTGTATGCTAAAAAGAAAAGGATTATTGATTCTGTAGCAATTGTGAAGTTTGATAATGATTTATCCCTTGAATTACCTCTTACAAATGAAGAAAAGCAGATTCAAGAAGCAATTTTTCGAAAACGTTTGAATTCATTTGGAGGTAGTACAGCACTTTATGCTGCCATAGATGAAGGTCTGATATCATTGGAGACAACCCCTAAAAACAAGCAGATGGTTTTGTTTACCGATGGTTTTGAAAATTCATCATTGTTGCATTTTGGTAAGCGGGCTGTTTTTGCACAACAGGTTGCAAAAAAAGCAAAGAAAAATAAAGTAAAAATCAATGTTGTTACATTAGGGAAAAATGTAAATGAGCCATTATTAAAATTTCTTTCTGTAATAACCGGAGGTAATTATTATAACATAGTGAAACCGAATGATATTGTAAAAGTAATGTCAGAGCTTCCTTTGCTCAACAGGAATTACTATGTTATCACTTATAAGCCGTTACTTGGTAGAGGTTCAAGAAAAATATCACTATTCTATAATAATAATTCTGTTGATAATGTTGAAACCAAAAGAGATATTTATGTAGGCGATAATTTTGACCTGAGCAAGTTTGAATCTATAGATAAAAGTTACTGGATTGTCCCCAAATATGGATGGAGCAATAAAGTTCCTGTTAGCCCTCCACAGGCAGTAGCGAATTTTGACTTTAACAAATGCTTTGTAAAAAAGAAGTATTATCAGCAAATAGATAAGTATATTGAATTTATGAAAACTGATAAAACTATCTGCGTAACGATTGTTGGTCATACGGATATGGTTGGTAATGAACAGGACTGTGTTGAATTGTCGTTGGAAAGGGCAAAAAAGGTGAGCATCTATATGGAGAAAAACGGAATTGAACAGAAAAGAATTAAGATTATCGGGGCAGGGAAAAAGCAACCCGTTTGGACATCAGAGAATGCATCATGGAAGGCAAGAGAAAACAGGAGGGTAGAGTTGATATTATATAATTGATAAGCTTATGAAACAATTTATACTTTATATTATGCACGGGGTAGAATCAATAAGTCCCAAATCTCAAGCCCCAAGTCCCAAGCCCCAAGATTATAACTCCAAGAATTGGAAATTGGGGCTTGGAATTTGGAATTTGGGTCTTTGTGTAGGGAAATTTATCCCGGTTTTAACGTATATTTTTGTGTGTTCCTGCCTGCTGACTTCCTTTGTGTCGGCACAAGCATTTTCTTGTAAAAAACTATTGGAAAAAGAAAAGGAAGTAGGTTATCCGGTTACAGATACACATTTTCAGCTTTTAGAAAGCATTTTTCAACAAATTAACAAGCAGATAGTTTTTGACGCTGCTCCTTCAGAAGCAAAGGCGCTCGCAATATGTATTGCAATAAATGATGTTCTGGAAAATGATTTCGGAATAAGTTACGGAGTAACAAACATTTTGTCTCGCGGTCTTGATAATCATAAGCTGGATTGCAATTTTTATTCAATACTTTTTTATGATATATTAAATAAGCAACATGGATATAATGTATTTCCTGTTGTTACACCCGGACACATGTTTATCAGGTGGTATTTAAAGAACGGTAGTTCGTTCAATTACGAAACTACCGACAAAACTTCAGGTAGCAATCAGGAATATATTGATTTGTTCAACATTTCCGAACAGGCGATAACTAACAAAATTTATATGTCTGATATTTCCGATAAACAGATATGGGCAACCAATCTCGTAGAAATGGCGAGCATAATGCCTCCTGATAATTTAAAACAAAAAGAAAAGCTGTCTAAGGATGCGTTAACCCTAGATAAAAAATGTGTAATTGCACATTTTCTTAAAGCTGATATTTATATTGATCAAACAAAATATGATTCGGCTATTACATATTATAATAATTTGTATAGGCTTGATTCCCTGAACTACCAGATAGCGATTAGAATTGGCAATCTTTATGCATTACTTGATAAGCATTTGCAGGCAGTAAATTATTATTCAAAAGCTATTGCAATCAATTCTGCTAATCCTGAATTATATATTTACAGGTCAAAAGAGTTCCTGCGGGTAGATAATGTTGACAAAGCGATGGAGGACTTTGAAATTGCCGGCAATCTGCTTTCAAAAGATAATCTTTTTGCCTTATTGTTTAATTACATACTCCTTACTGTTTTGGAACAGGAAATAATGCAAAAATATCTTGAAATACATGACAAAAAGTAAAAATTTTGAAATATGCCTCATTTCACCTTGGTTTTATAATTTTATTGTACCAATATAATATTCAGACAATTCGGAACGGTCTGAAGGCTATGTCTTTAATTTTTATCGTTTGTCAATTTAACTTTTAAGGTAAATGTTTACAGATATCAAACCAAACTCATGAAAACCCCGAACACTCGCAGGACTATTTCATTCTAATAAATTTTCAGTATCTTAACTCCAAAAATTCATAAATTTTTGTTATCTAAGATAGCGACTAAGATTACCCAACATTTTTGCACCCCAAAAATGTGGTTATCTATCCCGACAACTGTACGGGAGGGATTCCACGCTTTGCAACCCTTATCCCATCACACTACCTGTCCCAATTTCTCGGGATTCATACAATTCACTACATTTTTGCATGAATAGAGAGGGTGCAAGATATTTTAAATAATTGTCTCAAAATATTTTCCAACGAAAATTATAATATTAAAAATAAAATTTTAACTTTGCATTAATAATTGATAAATATTAACATTTTTATATAATATTCAATAATTAATTTCTAAAATCTACAAATTATGAATAAAATATTTTTATTAATCGCTGTATTTTTTATCTACTCAATAAGTTTGACTGCACAGGTAACTGAAGAAAAAGGAAAAAGCAATCAGGAAGTAAAACAATCAAAGGAAAAGTTACCTGTAAAAGATAATAAAAACCCAACAGATAGAGAAAATACACAAAATGTGGCAACTAATATTGAGGATAATGAAGCAGTAATTGAAAATTTCCCTAATGGAGGTAAAATAGACTGGACTGAGCAGATTATCAAAGCAAAAGGTTGGGCTGTAATTGATACAGTAAGGTTCAAGAATAAAACACAAGCTGAATTGATGGCTGAGCGAGGCGCAACTGTTGTTGCCCAACGCAATTTACTGGAAATTATTCAGGGGGTTAGAATCGTAAGCGAAACTACAGTACGTGACTGCATACCCGAAAACGACTATGTGTATTCCAGGCTGGATGGCATAATAAAGGGGGCTGAAATGTTAGGAGAGCCAATAGTAAATAGAGGTAAAGTAGAGGTTACTTTATTTATCCCAATGTACAAACCATCAGCAAATAGTTCTGAAAATGAAAGCATTGCTACTGTTTTTCAAAAAAAACTCTCTACCACCCCGGGACTTATAAAAACAGCGACTAGTGAAACTTCTGCTCAGGATGAAATAAACCCTTCAATGCTGCCCGTTATTATGGACGAACAAGGAAATATTGTTGCGGACTATACAAAGTATATTGACCCGAAAACAGGGAAATTCCCTAAATGGCTGAATTTGTCGAAAAATGTGATGGAGGAAGTTGGTTTAAAAGAAGGTGTTGATATTATAGACGGTGTTCAAAATTCCGACGGAACAATTAAGATAGAACCAGGACAGTTGGACAAAATGGATAAGTGGAGCAAAATTGGTAAAGGAGCTATCAAAGTAGGTAAATTATTATTAATGTTAATTTAAAAATATGAAAACATATTTGTTAATCATTTTTGCATTATTTATCTCACAGATAAGCAATGCGCAGGACGAAAAAACGGTAACTGTTACCGGAGTAGGTTTCATAAGTGACGGCAACAAGGAAAAAGCACGTGAAACAGCCTTGCAGGATGCCCGAAGAATGGCAATCTCACAAGCTTTTGGAACTTATGTTCAATCCGAAACGCAGGTGGAAAATTTTGTAACTGTAAGGGATGCCATTTCTACTAACACAACAGGATTTATCAAGAGTGATAAGATTATTAAAGAAACACCATTGTCCGACAGGTATGAAGTGGAAATTGAGGCAACTGTAAGCCTGCAACCTATCAAGCAGGATGCGCAGGTATTGGCTGATATGGTAGGAGGTATTAACTTTATTGTCATATATGATAACCGAGAGCTAAACGAAGAGCAAATAGATTATTTTGAACATGCTTACGAAAAAATAAACCAAATTCTTAATACTAAACAATACTCCCGCACCGAAGCAACTATAGCAAAGAATATTATGGAACTTTTACCTTCAGGACTTGGAGAAGTTGATTATCTTAATTCTGTTGGGCTGTATTCCAATTCCGAATTTATTATTCAAATTAAAAAACTTGAAGTTACAACAAAGGAAGATGCAATGGGAAATTTTCGTTCCTCTGCATATATTGAATTCAAATCTTATGACGGTTGCAATTGGCGGAACCTTGGTACTTTTGACGGACGTAGCGAATATAAATCTTCTGCCGACAAAAAGAAAGCGGCTTATGATGCTATTGATGAAGTATTACGTCAAAGTTTTGATGGTCTGTTCATTCAGTTCAACAGGGATATTTATTCATGGGTTAATAAAGGCGCTCCTTATGAGTTTCGTTTCTATAAATTCGACAAAATGAGCACAAGCAACTGGTATGACTTTATGGATAAATTGATAGCTGAATCCGGTTATATCATTGGCGAACCACAGGATGAAAAAACTGATGATTTTGTGGTCATTCGTTTCCGTTCAAAGAAAACCCGGTATGCTGTAGCAAGAACATTCTTTAAAATTGCAATGCAGGTCTCATCCTTAAGTGCTCTATCGCCGGAAGAAAAAATTAAATATGGCCGCCAAATCTCTTATGTTCCTGATGGAGTTGATGTGCCTGATATAGAGAAAAAAATTGAAATACGTAAAAAACTTGGAACACAATAAATTAAATTATACTATGAAAAAGTTATTTAAACTGCTTGTTTTTACTTTGCTATTAGCTGCATGCAGCCCAAAATATTTTATGCAGGGAACTGTTTCTAACAATTTTGATAAAAGCAAAACCTATAATGTGGCAATAATGCCCCCTGTGATAAAAGGTGTTGGAGAAACTGCCAACCTGCAGGATAAATGTTACGGCAAGCTCAAAGCCGAACTAATGAATGTGAAGAACCTCAACATTAAAGGTGATTTAACTTCCATAAAAAAAGCAATAAAAAACAACCAGATAGGGGCATCCGATTATGTTGACCATGATTTGTATAAAAAAGCTGCCGAAAGCGTTGGCTGCGAGGCTTACGTTTTTACCGAGATTACCCGTGAAAGCGATAAACTGCCTGTGCTTGCACAAGTTGAAATTTTTGATGTACAATCGGGCAATACCCTTTATGTTGGCAGAGGCAGAGGTCAAAATCCATTAACTGTTGAGGCGGAGGCGGAACTCGCTATTGAATTGGCTTTGAAGAGTCTTCTTGAAAAATAATGATGCCCAAACCTTTAAGAAAATGAACATAAAAAAACAGATAGAATACTGGATAAATACTGCAGAAGACGATATTGAAACTTCTGAAATATTAATTAAAAAAAATAAAATTTTACAAGCTTTGTTTTTTTGTCATTTATGTATTGAAAAGGCTATTAAAGCTCATGTAGTTAGATGCACAAATCAGATTCCGCCTAAACTGCATAATTTAGCGCGGCTTTTAACAAAAACAGACTTGAAATTAAGCGAGGATGAAATGAAATTGACAGATACACTGATGATATATCAGTTGGAAGGCAGGTATCCCGAACACTACCCTGTTGCTCCGTCTCCTGATATATCAAATAAAATCCTGATACAAACTAAATCTTTATTCAAATGCCTGAAAAAAAAATTATAGATATAATTAAAATTTATATTTCTGCATTGGCTAAATCTGGTATTTCCATACAGAAAACATTTCTTTATGGCAGTTATGCCCGTGGTGAAGCTACCGAAGACAGTGATATTGACATTATGCTGATTTCTTCTGTTTTTGACAATAATGACCTGGATACCAAAATCAAAGCATGGTCGCTAACCCGTCAGGTTGATATAAGAATAGAACCTTATACTGTAGGTTTAAAAAAATTCTTAACCGACGATGTGTCGCCTCTTTTACAAATAGTAAAACAAGAAGGAATTGAAATTAATATATGATGAGCATAATATGAATAACAAAGTTGTATCTGATTTATTCCATTGCCCTAAATTTTTCACAATAGCTTTTGCATTTATTATTTTACCATTTTACATCTCAGCCCAGCAAAACTCCGGCTACACCATTGCCATTGAAAAACTTGCATCCGATAATATAAAAACCATTATGAAGCAGGTTAAGGGAAACGAACAACAAGTAAAAATACTGGTACTCCCTTTTTACAATAAAAATGGAAAATTTGACAGGAAAAGCGAAGATTTTGCAAAAGAGATTGCAAATGCATTTCAGAGAAAGATAGACCTAAGTGATAATGTAGTCTTTTACGATTCCAAAACCTTTTTTAACAAAGAAAGCAATAAGGTGCTTGACGGTTTTAAAGATATTAATAATTACAGAAAAGCCGGTATGACCGAAACCCAATATATTGATTCACTAAAAAACATCATCAAGCCTGAATTTGTTATAGAGGGAAAGTATATTATAGCAGATGAAGCAGGTAGAAAAAAACTAATTCTCAGTAACATTAAATGTCGAAATAACATTGATGGTATCGATCAATCAAAACTGCAAATAATTGCTCTAAAATCTTCTGAGGCATATCTGAGTATGGATGATATCAAAAGTGAAGTAACCGATGGTAATATTTGGGCATCGGGATCCGGAAGTACTTTCGAGAAAGCAGGAAAGAAAGCCATGGAAAACTTACTTGCAAAAATTTCTCTGGAGATGGAAAGTAAGTTCCTGAATCTGTTAACTGTTGATGAAGATGACATCAAGAAGATGTCTGAGGTTATAATCGGAACCTATGCGAATGCCGCCATGCAAAAGGCTCAGACTAAAATTGTTATTGAGGAACCTGGTCGCACGGAAGTAGTTCGGTATATGAAACCGGAAGATTTGACCGGAATTTTTGATCAAAGAAAAAGGAAAATAGTTGATTTTATTAACTCGGCAAAGTCGGCTGAAAAGAACTATGAAACCGGAGATGCGCTGAGATATTATTACTGGGCGCTATCATTACTCAGGACACATCCTGATTACGATAAAATAAAGCACAACATTGATGGGAATGAATTAACTCTGATCACTGCTCTTCCGGACAAAATCAGAAGCCTGCTCAATAGCATTTCATTTTCGGTTAATGAGATTAATTATAATCATGAAGAAGATAGCAAAACAATTGTTTTTAACCTCACGTTTAATGATTCAAAAGTAAGGAACCTGGAATATAAATACTATACAGGCAATACTTATTCACCGTTAACTGCTGCAAATAATGGACTTGCTTATGTTGAGCTGTACGGCGAGGCCTGTAGGTTACTCGATAAGATTAAAGTTGTTACAGAGTATGAATTCATTAATAAAAGTAAAATTGATTATGAGGTTAATACGGTACTGTCAAATATGAGTATGCCCTATTTCCCGGAAGCTGTAAAGACCATTGCCCTGGCTGATAACAGGTCAAAAGAGCAGGAGGTTCAGTCAGAAGCAAAAGACACTCGGGAAAACGTGGCTGACAAACTGGAAATTAAGGCGATAAATAAGGTCGATTCTGTTGAATTTTACAAGCAAACAATAGATGCAGTTGTGAAAGCCATTGAAGCACGCAAATACACAGGACTTGAATCATATTTTACAAAAGAAGGACTTGAGATTTTTAACAAACTGATTAAGTATGGCAGGGCAAAAATTTTGACTTTCAACCAAGAGCTAAATATTGTAAGGATTGAAGACGAGATAATAGTTCGCTCAATACCCATGTCATTTAATTTCAGCAGCCGAAGCGGAGGTAAGAATTTTATAGAAGATGTGGTCTTTACATTCACTCCTGAAAAGAAAATTGATAACGTTTCTTTTGCACTGGGAGAAAAAGCAGTAAATGATATTGAAAAAAAGTCCCAATGGCCTGATGAAGCCAAAATACGCCTAATACAGTTTATGGAAAATTACAAGACAGCTTACGCACTGGAACGAACAGAATATATTGAATCTATTTTTGCTGATAATGCACTTATCATTGTAGGGAAAATACTTAAAAAGGCTGAAAACATTGATGGTATGTATTCATCACTTAAAAACCAGGATGTTGAATATATTAAACTGACTAAAAAGGTGTATATTGAGCGTTTGCGTTCTGCTTTTGCCAACAACGAATTTGTAAATATTCAGTTTGAGGATAATATAGTTGAAAAGCGCGATAACAAATCAGAAGTTTATGGCATTCAGATCAAGCAAAACTATTATTCAACTAATTATGCTGATCAGGGTTATCTTTTTCTTATGATAGATATGGCAAACAAAGAAGCACCAAAAATATATGTAAGAAGCTGGCAGCCTGAAAAGAACCCTGATGGTAGTATTATAGGACTGAAAGATTTTAGGTATTAAAGTATAATCAGTTAATTGAGAGCAATGAGTATATTGATACATAGAATTATCGTTTTCTTGTTTTTTTTGTCCATAATCACTTGCAGTGTTTTTGGACAGGAGCTTGAGGTAAAGTCATTTAAAAAAGATTTGATGGATATTGCAGCCCAGGAAAATCCCGTCCTGGATTTTAATGATAATCCCTGTGCATTAATAAAAGTACTTACTCCTCTCTCAGGATTGGTTTTTGACTCTAATAGAGGCATTCAGAAAACAGAATATAAGACTGGAGAATACTGGGTTTACTTACCTTCAGCGGCAAGCCAGCTAAAAGTCGCAAAAGAGGGATTTATGAAGCTGCTTTTTCCCATACCTTTATCCCTGGAATCAAGTACTGTTTTTATTATGGAACTGATACCAAAAATGGATATGCAGGTTGTGAATACCAAGGATAAAGGGTATTTCAAAGTAATTACTGAACCTCCGGGAGCTAAAATTACTATGGAAGGTAATCCGTCTTTCGAAGAAACCTCACCCTATGATGCAACTAAAAAAAAACACTCATGGCCGGTTGGGAATAAACTCTTGATGATATCCTTAGATGAATACTATGTTAAGGATACTCTAATAGCTGTAGAGAAAGATACTACAACAAACCTTAATATTTCCCTTACACCTAAATTCTCGTTCCTGAAATTCGGCATTTCTCCCGAAAATGCAGAGCTGTTTATCAATGATAAACTTATTACAGATAAAAATGAAACACAGAAGTTGATAAAAGGCAAAGTCAAAGTTGAAATTAAGGCACCGCACTTTTATTCTGATATTAAAAACATGGATGTTCCTGATGGAGGAACTACACAGTACATAGAGATTAAGCTGAAACCTATTATGGGTACCTTGTCTGTTGAAGCTGGTAATGATCAAACCAGTGGTGCAGACGTATATGTGAATGATGAAAACATAGGGAAAGTCCCCATTAAAGAGTACAAATTACAGGAGGGTAATTATAAGTTGCGTATCGAAAAAGCCGGACTTGTAAAGTTATCGAAAGATTTCTCCATAAAAGAGAACAGCGATACAAAGTTGACTGAAAACCTTTCCAATCTGGTTTCTGTTTTAATCGTATGTGACCCTGTGGGTGCAGATTTCTCCATCAACGGTACACCCATGGGCTCCACACCCAAAACAGTTCCCATAAAACTTGGGACAAACACCATTGAATTGTCGAAATCACAATTTTTACCAAAAAAAGAAACATTTACTATACTCGAAAGTTCCAAAAAATTTCAATTTCGATTATTACCCGACCAGTTTTTAGATGCAAAAAAAGATTATACCTTAAACAGCATAGGATATTATTCTTCTATGGTTGTTGTTGTTGGCGGGCTTGCTATTACAGGATATGAAACCTACAATATTATTTCAAAGTATAACGAATATAAAACTGCAACAACCGAAGCTACACAATTACACATAGATATTATATCCGGAAGGAATTTTTTATTTGCTTCGCTTGGGACAGCAGTTGTTGCATACATTCCTTATAAAATCTTTAAAAAAAATCACAGAAGTCTCAAAAAAAGGTACAACAGTTTTGCCTGTATTCCAACAGAAAACGGCGTTTTATTAACAATGAAAATAAATTTCTGATATGAAGAAAAGTGTTATTATTTATGGAATTATTCTCTTTGCAACAATTATATTATTTGGTTGTGAGAAAATGTTCATGAATCCTTATGATGAGAACGCACCTAGTGACTTTTGGAAACCTGGTAGTATAGATTATTCAGTTCTATCATCTACAGAATGTCGCTTATCATGGATTCAGGAAGAAAAACATATTGAGGGTTTTATGATTGATAGAAAAGTAGAAAATAATAATTGGGTTAACGGTTATTCTAATGTTTTACAAGATTCGCTAAGTTGGACTGATAATGCTTATACTTTTAGCAGTTCAATTCCAGTAAAATATCGTGTTTATGCTTATGCAAATAATAGTCTTTCTGAAAAAACTGAAGTGTCAATTGAACTTTCATTACCAACATTGACAACAGATTCTGTTTCTTTAACAGGTTCTGAAACAGCCTCTTGTAGTTGCAATATTTCTGACAATGGAAAAGGAAGAGTGTTGTCAAGAGGTGTTTGTTGGAGTACGAACCAAAATCCACAAATATCAGACAATCATTCATCAGATGGCGATGGCTCTGGTTCATTTATAAGTTCGATTACAAATATATTGCGAGATAGTATTTATTTTATTCGTGCTTATGCAATCAATGCTGCAGGCATAAAATATGGTAACCAATTAGCTTTTTTGGCGACTCAAATAGGCGATGATTATCAAGGTGGTAAATTAGCGTATATATTGCATTCTAATGACCCAGGTTATAATGTAAATGAGTCACATGGTATTATTGCTGCACCAAATGACATAAGCGAATGGGGTGTACAAATATGTACCGAAGTAACAGGGGCAGAAGGTACTGCAATCGGAACGGGAGCACAAAACACTATTGATATGATTAGTGGTTGTACCTTAACAAATAATGCAGCACAATTGTGTGCAAATTTGATGATTAATGAATACAGCGATTGGTTCTTACCAAGCATAGATGAGTTAAACAAGCTATACATTAATAAGGGTGCAATAGGTGAATTTTCATCAGATAAATATTGGAGTTCAAGCAGGAAGTATTCTGGAATGTGGTATGTTTGGACTCAGGACTTTAGCAATGGAAGTCAGGCTCCGACTGTTGGTAGTGTTCGCGCTCGGGCTATTCGCACTTTTTAAGTAAAAATAATTAACAAACAGTTATTAGTACTTTGAGCACTAAACTCCTTGATAAGCGAAAATTGCAGATGAACTTTTTTTGAAAGAATTTTCGATGCAGCCTAAAAAGAAGATATAATAGCTTTGCTTGTATTCCGCAAAAAAACGGAGCTTTATTAACAATGAAAATTAATTTCTGATATGAAAACAAGTATTTTAATACTAATATTAATTGTTCTGTCAGCAGTTATATTTGATAGTTGCGAGAAAATGTTTGAGAACCCTTATGATGAAAATGCTCCAAAAGATTTTTGGAAGCCCGAAACAGATAGTTTTTATATTAGTTCAGCCACACAATGTCAAATTTTTTGGTCTCAGGAAGAGAGCCATATTGATGGTTTTAAAATTGATAAACTAGCTTCTGGTAATTGGGAAAATACTTATGCTGTTGTTTCGAAAGATTCTCTTACTTTCATAGATAATGCATATTCATATAATAGTTCAAGCCCTGTTCAGTATAGTATTTATGCTTATGCTATAAATAATAATTCTGATAAATTAGAGATTACCGTTAATCCAACCTTGCCAACATTAACTACGGATAGCGTTACATCAATTACACCTACAACTGCTATTAGTGGAGGGAGCATAAAGGCAGATGGTAAATCCCAGGTATTAAGTCATGGCGTTTGTTGGTGTACTGAGCAAAATCCGACAATATTAAATTCACACACTAATGATAGTGTAGGTCATGGTAGTTTTACCAGCTCAATTACTGATTTAACTCCGGGTACAGCTTATTATGTAAGAGCTTATGCTACTAATATCGTAGGTACTTCTTACGGCAATCAAGTAATTTTAACTCAATATTATGTTCAATTAGCGTTAAATAATGGAGAAACCCCAAAACAGATATACGATAGCGGAATCCCGTTAGATTCTCTATATGGCAAAACTTATCAGGGTGGGCTGATTTGTTATTTGGATACATCAAATGGAACAGGTCTTGTATCTGCTGCAATCGATCAAAGTATAGACGCTACATGGGGTTGTTACGGTACTGCTATTAACGGAGCCGATGGAACTGCAATAGGAACAGGAGAGCAAAACACAATTGATATTGAAGCAGGTTGTACAACCGTAGGAACAGCAGCAGATATTTGTGCAAATTCAAATTTAAACGATTATCTCAATTGGTTTTTACCTTCGAAAGATGAACTAAATGCTATGTATATAAATTTGAAGTTAAAAGGTTATGGAGGTTTTGCCAGCAGCTTCTATTGGAGTTCTACCGAGTACAGTGCTTACAGCGCATGGAACCAGCTCTTCTCCAATGGGGCCCAGGGCAACCTCTATAAGAACTACAACCTCTATGTTCGGTGTGTGAGGTCTTTTTAACCACAGTGAAACAAAAAGGTTTCACGTGGTAAACAATTTAGCAATTTAACTATTAAAAATACCCGCTGTGCGGGTCGGTTTTTTTGAAAAATGGATATTAGGTTTTACAATCGTGCTTTAACCCAGCAGGATATTCAATAAAATATACAATAGAGAGCAGTAGTGGGGCACTTGTCAAAAGTATTCGATGTTTATTCATTTCTCACCTTAACCTTCACCGTAACTTCCATAACCACTGAAACCACTTTATCTTTTATATTACACCAACACTCAAAGCAATTCCAGAATTTCCCGTGTATAATCGACCATAAATAATGGGATATTGATCAAGCCGTCATCGTATTTTAAATTGCGCAGGGAATAGCGGATACTAACTTTTGGAGCATAGGTTTTCCGGTAGTACGTAAGACTTTTACTTCGAATATTTTCATCTGCCTTTACCTCAACAGGAATTATTTCATTTTTGTCCTGAACAAAAAAATCCACCTCTGCCATATTACCGGAGGTCCAATACCTGGGCAGAACTTCAAATTGCAGGATCAGGCTTTGTAATATATAATTTTCAGTTAAAGCGCCTTTAAACTCCGTCAATAAACGGTTCCCTTCTTTTATGGCAATAGGATCAAGTTGCGACAATCGCCTTAAGATGCCGGTATCAATAGCATAAATTTTAAATGAGGAAAGATCATCGTAAGCAGAAAGGGGCAATGATGGCTTTTGTGACCGGTAAATCCTGTAAACTAACCCTGCATTGATGAGCCACAGCAAAGCATCTTCATATTCTCTGGCACGGGCTCCCGGCTTAACAGTACGGTAAAGAAATTTTTTATTTTCTCTTGCAAGTTGCGACGGAAGCGATTTCCAGATGTAATTTATCTTGGGAATATCTTTGCCTGCAATATGCTTTGAGAAATCCAGCGTATATGCATTCAATATATTCTGAAGAACAACCTGAGTGCGATGTACATCTCCTGCCTCAACAAGAGCTACAATAGCCTCAGGCATTCCTCCCGAAATGAAATACATTTTTAATTTATCGGTGAGCCGGTTAAAAAAAATATCAGGAACAGGTTCTATTGTATCAATGCTATTGAGATATGATGACAGTGTTGTATCTGCTGCCAGTAAAAATTCTCTGAAACTTACGGGATACACTGTAATAAAATCAACTTTACCAACCGGAAATGAAGCGCCTCTGCTTAATGCTACCCCTAATAATGAGCCTGCACATGCAACACAATATTCCGGCGAATCTTCGCAAAAATATTTCAATGAATTCAGAGCATCGTTGCACTCCTGTATTTCATCAAATACAATCAGCGATTTTCCGGGTAAAATGGGTTTGCCATGAACCAGAGACAAATTTTGAATAATACGTTTTGTGTCTTTTGTAGAAGAAAAAAATTGCTTCAATTCAGGCTGTCCTTCAAAATTAAAATAAGCAACATTTTCAAATTCTTCATTACCAAAGTCATTTAATAACCAGGTTTTACCTACTTGTCTTGCTCCCTGTAATATCAAAGGTTTACGGTTAAGACTGTTTTTCCAGTCAATCAGTTGTTTGGTTACTGTTCTTTTTATTCTCATTTATCACACATTTAATATTGTTTCCGTGAAATATATCACACAATAGGCATTAATTATGTGCAAATATAATAGTAATTATTGAAATTATGATGTATCAGATGAATATAATTAATGCCGTAATCACATAAAGTATACAAACATGAGCTGGTGGTTAAAAAGCAATCTTCAACTATTCATTTCTCACCTTAACCTTCACAGTAACTTCCATCACACATGAAACGATGTTATTAGCTGATGTATAATTCCCTACCTGAACAGCATCTTTCATAATATCATCAACTTGTGAATATATGTAATCTGAAGTAGTAAACATGTCTGCCCCGATTTTCTGAGCGGTTATATAATTTTGTGCATACTATCGTTTTTTTTCCACATTTCGTACATTTTCTTCTACCATCTTGTAGTTTATATAATTTTGTTCTAACTTTACAGCGTGGACAAATTATATGTCTGTCGTTTGTTTTTTTATGCCACTTTTGTAATTTTAAATGTGGCAATAAAAAATCTGTTTTAAATAGCATAGAGATTATATTTTAGAATAAATATAAGTCCTTTTTCTGATATAATCCCCATAAATTTTATGGATGAAATATCATTTAACAATATCATTAATAGTATTACTCTGTCTTCCTGTGTTTGCGGATAAATTTGTAGTGGAATCTTTCGAAGAAGCCCCTATGGACATATCAGCCCGCGAGCATCAGGTAACAGATATAAATGATAACCCGTGCGCATTGATTAAAATCCGTACAGACCTTACCGGCCTTATCTTTGACTCAAACCGTGGTATTGCAAAGGTTGAATATAAAACAAGTGAATATTGGGTTTATCTGCCTGCCGGAACAAAGATTTTGAAGATATCAAAGACAGGCTTTATAAAGCTTAATTATGAAATTCCATTGCCACTGAAGGAAAGTACAGTTTATTCAATGGTATTGACTAATAAGGGTGAGGTGAAAGGAGAAGAACAGGAATTACAAACAGAATTTGTAGTTATTAATAGCGTGCCCGAAGGCGCTGAAGTATATATAAATGACGAATACAAAGGTACTACGCCATTCTCAAGTCCCATGCTTGAAGGCAAATATACTTATGAACTTAAAAAAAACATGTATCATTCGGATAAAGGAGAAATAAATGTCTTAATAGAGAACACACCAAAACTTAACATTAGTCTTAAACCTAACTTCGGCAAACTAATAATAAATTCAACACCTGAACAGGAAGCTGAAATATATATCAATAATGAAAAAATTGAAGGTACAACGCCTCATACGATTGACAGGTATCTTTCAGGAACTTATGCTATCACTTTAAAGAAAAAAATGTTTGAAGATATTACGCAGGAATTTACTATTAACGATGAGCTGACAACAAAACTGGATATTATAATGAAACCACAGTTTGCTGTGGTTAGTATTACTGCAAAACCTGAAGCGGATATTTATATTGACAACACGAAGCTTGGAACAGGCTCATATTCAAAAAGATTGCTCTCAGGAACATATAACTTAGAACTCAAAAAAAACATGTATCATACTCAGTCACAGGAACTACAGGTTACAGCAGGCAAAGATGAAACGCTTGTATTTGACCTGAAACCAAATTTTGGGGGTGTTACTATCAGTTCTGTACCCGCAGATGCGGAAATAACACTTGATAACAAAGCAACTGGCAAAAATACTCCTCATACATTTGAAAAAATCGCCTCCGGCTCTCATAATGTATCTTTACGAAAAGAAATGTATGAGCCTGTAACGCAGGAATTTACTATTAAAGACGGAGAAAGTGCGGACCTGTCAATTGCTCTTAAACCGATTTTCGGGAATATTGAAATAACAGCAAAACCCGAAGCTGAAATTTATATAGATAAGCAAAAGGCTGGAACAGGAACATACAAAGGCAGACTAATAAGCGGAATACATACTATTGAAATAAAAAAAGACAAATATTACACCGAAAAGAAAACAACAGATATAAAAGTTGGAAAAACAGAAACTCTCAATTTTGAATTAAAGCCAATAACCGGTGTATTATCTGTAAATACCATACCCATAGAAGCCGAAATATTCATAGACGGAGAACCAAAAGGAACCACTCCGAAATTTATCCGTGATTTACAAGTTGGAACATATACAGTAATTTTCAAAAAAAGTAGCTATGCAGATATAACCAAAACCATTGAGATAAAAGAAAAAGAAACTACAGAAATAAATGAGACATTACTTTCTGCACAGCAGGTAACCATAAACAGCACACCAACAAGTACAAAGCTGTATATTAACGGAGACTACAAAGGAGAGACACCAAAAAGCTTATCCCTTTCTTTTTCAAAACATACTGTTAAACTTGAAAAAGATGGATATATTGCTCTTGAAGAAACATTTGAAGTTATACAAAATAAAACTTCTTATGAATTTGAATTACTAAGCGAAAAGTATGGGACTTTTACGGATAAAAGAGATGGAAAAACATATAAAACGGTAAAAATAGGCAACCAGATATGGATGGCTGAAAACCTTAACTATAAAACAAGCAGCGGTAGTTGGTGTTATGATGATAATTCATCTAATTGCGATATATATGGTAGATTGTATAACTGGGAAACAGCAAAAACAGCCTGTCCGTCAGCTGACGGATGGCATTTGCCTACTGATGATGAGTGGACTACCCTTGTGAATTATCTGGGAGGCGAAAAAGTTGCCGGTGGTAAACTAAAATCAACAACAAGCTGGACCAGCCCAAATACAGGCGCTTCAAATTCAAGCGGCTTTTCGGCTCTGCCTTCGGGTTATCGCAATACGAATGGTAATTACTGCTATCGCAGTTACGGCACGAACTTGTGGTCTTCTACCGAGTGCGGGACAATTGCGTGGAATCGAACCCTGAATTACTCGATGACAAGCGTCCTCCGGAGCAACTACGGTAAGGCGAACGGCTTTTCGGTTAGGTGCTTAAAGGACTAATTTTTGTTGACTATTCGTCTATTTGACTATTTGCCTCGCAGTTCTGTAGAACTGCGAGGTCGAATTTTTTTTTAAAAGATGGCATATTATAATGACTATAAATATTAATTCTATAATGGGTTAAATAGAAATTTAGTAAGTTCTAATTGATTTCAGAAACTAAATCCGATAGCTATCGGATTTAAAAAATTTTCTATCAGGTTTTTAGAAACCTTTGTTTATCTTTATCGCATTATTAATCGGGCGAAAACCTGTTTTTAGAGGAGCCCATAATGTAATCCTATAAAAAAGAAATGAAAAAAAATATTCTTTTAATAGCTATTTTAAGTATTTTTTTGTCATCCTGCCAACCATACCTCAGAGTAAGGTCTTCATCAATAAGAATTCAGGCAGGTGATTCAATTACTTTTAAATGGCAAAGTAGGCATATAGATAGTCTTAAAATATTGAAGCCAAATACTGAATTAGATTTAAATGGAACTATTTCATTAATACCCGATACTACATGTATTTTTAAGTTTTCTGCTACAAAAAAAGGCAATGTGGTAAAAACTAAAAAAAAGAAAATTACAGTTTTATTTCCAGAGATAGAATATACAGCACTACCAGTATTTACTACCGACGAAAAACCAGTATTTATTAACTGGACAACAGAAAATGCAGAGTTTGTTGAGATAGAGAATTATGCCAAAAATTTACCTCCAAAAGGATCTTACAGTTTATTACTAGATTCTTCACAAACGATTACTTTAAAAGCTCGTAACAAAAATAACTACAGCAGTAAAATTGAAATTCCCTTTAAAATAACAAGAATGGAATATATCAAGGGTTCTACATTAATCGCAAATGGGTGTAATACAACAATAAGGTGGAAATTTAATAATACTGAAAAAGTTCAAATAGAAGGTTATGACACAATATTTTATTCACGAGGAAGAGTGATTATGACACCATCAGAAACAACAACATACAATTTTAAAATATACCGAAAAAATGGAAGTATTGAAACTAAAACGCATAAAATTGTGGTTGTTCCCATAAATTCTATTCGTTTTTCATGCCCTGCATTTGCATCTCAAGGTGATGAAATTAAAGTTAAATGGGAAATAAATGGAGCCTCAAATATTTATGTTAATGACAATAATTATTATGGGAAAAAACTTAAACCAATTGATAATTTAACTTTCAATTTAGTTCACGATACCATTATAACATTATCGTTTACTTACAATAAAGAAAAACTATATATAGAACAACAAATAATGGCATTAAATCGAGGTTTTTTTAATGGAAATATTAAAAAAGTTAATAGTTTAAAAAAAGATGAAGAAATAAATTTTGACATTATTGCAATTGATACAAAAAAATATCCCGATAGTGTTTCAATGAAAATATTAGTAACTGATAATGAGGGTAATTTCATTTCAGGATTAAAAGAATATGAAGGCAGAAAACAATACTTACAACAGATTGTTGAATATGTTGATAATAAAATAATACCTGTAAACACATATACATTTCGAGAAATATCTGAAACAAAAGCACCTTCAAATATTGCGATTGTTCTTGATTGCAGCGGTTCAATGATCCAATATATAGGATTAATGAAAGAAGCTGTCGAAAAATTAATTAATAAAAAATGCAAGGAAGATAGCATTTCGATTGTTTATTTTAGTGATAATATCGTTCGGGTTAGTCCGTTGTCAACAGATAAAAATAGACTTTTAAATTTTTTAAATAAAGCTTATATAAATTCCGGTAGTTCCGCAGTTATTGCTGGAACAGATGAGGGAATTAAAACATTGGAAAATGCTGTGAGAAATAAAATCGTTATACTAATATCTGATGGCTATGAAAATTCATCATTTCAATTTAATGTAACTCATGCCGTAACTCCAAGTAAGTTATTGAAAAATGCAATTTTAAATAGTTCCAAGTTTTTCACTATTTCATGTGAGTTTAATAATAATTTTATATTCTTAAATATAATATCAAGACTAACAGGTGGAAATTCATATTTCTTTAAAGATAAAAAGAAAATAAGCAATGTTTTAACAGAAATATTAAAAAGTAATAAAGTATATTACGAAATTTCATTTGTACCAACAATTGCATCTGATCCTGATAGAAGAATTGAATTAGAATACGATAACAATACAGGAAAACAAATTGTTGTGCAAAGAGAAATAAGTGTAAAAGGTATTGATTATTACTTAAATAACAATAGTTTTAATACCGAACGAACAGTTTTAGACACATTATTAACCATTTCCAAAAAAATACCATTATCAAAACCACAAGTCTTGGTTTTATTTGATTTGGATAGTGATGAAATTTTGCCTGAATATTACAGGAGAATTGATAAATATGTTGAATATCTTAACAATAATCCTATGGCAAATGCAATATTATTTGGACATTCAGACCTAAGTGGAGCAGCTAATTATTGCAGAAGAATTTCGGAAAAAAGAGCTCAATCGGTAAAAAAATATCTTATTAATTCAGATATTCTATCAAAACGTATTAAAACAGTTGCATGTAGCAGATCCTTCCCTCGCTGGTCGTTTGAAGTAAATGAAACGCAGAAACATGAAAATAGAAGGGTAGATATTGTAATTGTAAAGTAAATTGTAAGATTAATTTATAAATTATTGTAACATGAAAAAAATTGGATTATTATTAATTTCTTTAATCATTATAGTACAGATTTTTGGACAAGAGACAGGCTCTTTCACAGATTCACGTGATGGAAAAACATACAAAACTGTAAAAATTGGAATCCAATGGTGGATGGCAGAAAATCTGAATTATGAAACCGATAGTGGAAGTTGGTGTTGCGATGATAAGAAAAGTTATTGTGATATATATGGTAGATTTTATAATTGGAATACAGCAAATAATGTTTGCCCCACAGGATGGCATCTGCCCAATAATAAAGAGTGGCAAGTATTATTTGATTATATTGGTGGTAATGATAGTGCAGGTTATAAATTAAGAGCTAAAACCAACTGGACTATTAATGATGAAACCATACTTGGCATTGATAGTTATGGATTTACGGCTTTGCCAGGTGGAGATGTTTTTGGTGAAGGTAGTTGTAAATATTCTACAAGTTATGGATTTTGGTGGAGTGCAAAATCAAAGTCAAAATCTGATGCTTTTGCATGGTTTACAATTAGTATTGATTATTTTGTATATATAGAGCCACATGACAAACAGTTAGGAATCTCTGTACGCTGTTTAAAGGATTAGTCTATTTTCTTGTTGGTGTTTAAACTATTTTATTTGAAAGGCATAAAGAATTGTTATATTTGTGAAACAACTAAAATTTGACTTAAAATGAACGAACTTAATCTAAAATTGAAAACGTTAATCAAGTTAGACTTATTTTTTATTATAGCAGGTCTATTTGAAGTTTTATGTTTTGTTATTTTAACCCATAATTTATATATAATGATTATAGGTTTAATAACAGTAATCCCAGCTTATTTAGCAATGAAGGAAAGTAATTTGAAATGGAATTACTTTGTTGGAATAATTGCTTTGGTAAAATACAATCCAATTGGATTAGCATTGATCTTATTTTTACTGGGGGATTTAAATATGAACTTTGCAGAAAGCATAATGTATTTATCTATAGGTTTAATTTTACTACTTGCTATTTCTTCTTTTATTTTGGGTATTATCTTAATTGTGAAAACTGCAAAGTATTTTAGACTCCAAAACAAATAGAATTAAATAAAATGAAAAAATACTTACTAATAATATCATTGACAATTATATCAATAGCTCTGAGTGCTCAAGGTTTTAATAAAAGGGATTTAAAAAAGATTAAGAAATTCTTTGTAAGCTTTCAAAAAACTGCCTTAAATAATGATACAAGTAAATTAAAAGAATTTATTTGCCCTCTTAAATCTGAATCTGGAGAAGAATATCGAAATGAGTTAATTGAACGTGTCATTGAAAATAATGAATCACATATGGGAGATTTCTCTTATTCCAATAATGCTATTCAGCAAATAATTGACTCATTATACACCAAATTTAAACCTGTATCAAAGGATTTATATCCCAAATTGGCAAGACAATCAGAGTTTATAGTCCTGAAAGACTTAACCCTAGATAATATTCCTGTTTTTGATTACAAAAATGCTCATATAATTTTAATAAAGACGAATAATAAGATTTATCTGTTATTTTGGGAGGGGTTGAATAAATTATTATTATAAATAATTTTATTATTATGAATACACAAAAGCAAGAAAAAATAAGTACTGAGAATTCTGAAGAGGAAAATCATTATTCATTCACCAGAAAGAATATTTCAATTCTCATTCTTTCAATTGTCGTCATAAACATTATTTTTCTAATAGGACTTATGGCTATTGCTGACTTTAATGAAGTGCTCACTAATAGATATGGTGCAGACAGTGTGCAACCGCTTTATAAGCAAATACTTTTCTTTGTTGTAGGTTTAATATTTATGATAATAGTTATGAAATATGCTAAATTTATACATAAAATTAAATGGATACTATTTGGTTTAGCTATTCTTCTGTTAATTATTTCCTTGTTAAAATGGCCTTATTATGGGCAATATATTTATTTAGGAGGAATACATCTTCATTCAGGAATATGGGCTGTATTATTGAGTATGCCACTTTTTTCTCATCTTTTTAATATTATTACACACAAACCCAGTAAGGTAATTAACTATATTTATTTAATTCTGTTTTTATCTCTGATAAATATACTCTTACTATTACAGAAAGAAATAAGTTTGTGCATACTATTAACATTTATAATACTATTAAATCTGTTTCTAACGAAAATTGTAATAATTAGAAAAATTTGGTTATCTATAATTTTACTAATTCCTTTCTTTATAATGATATTTTTTAATTCTAATCATAGAAAGCAGTTACAAATAGATTTTCATCAATTAATTACAGAAAATAAGATTATTAACAGTAATCGGACGTATTTTGAATTCTTCAGTAAGATAGAACAAAACGGTTTGACAGGGAATGGATTCGGACATTACAAAAATAAAGAGCTTATAGCAAATAGATTAACAGAGAATATTTTGTTCGTAACTGGATGGCAATTAGGCATATTGGGTATTATTGTTGTTGTGGTTTTGTATGGATTATTGTTAAAATTCATGATGTATGCTGTACGAAAAATTAAAAATCCACCAGATAAAGCACTTGCCTTTACTATATTTTTGTTTTTTGGATTTCAAGTAATATTTGGATTACTTCAAAACTTCGATTTGTTCCCTATAGCACTTAGATACGGTATGCCATTAATGAGCTTTAATGGAACTACAATTATTGTACATTTAATCGCTTTAGGAGCTGTTTTGTCAGGCTTACTTCCAAAGGATTTATCGAGTATAAATGAGTAGTAGAATATTTATTAATAAACAGAACTTCTAAGGTTTAAATGCATGACACTCAATTTCTCCGAAATATGGAATTATGCGAAAGACTATCCCGTATCAAAATATACTATTGGAGTATATGACAATGTTAATACAGAGCTAGAATCATTAGCATACTCGGAGTTAGTACTGATTATATATAAGTTTTCACAGTTTCATAATATTCATAGAGTTATCGTTTCAGAAATAATTTTGGAAGAAATAACAATAGAAATTGAATTGCCTGAATTTGTAAAAACCCTTTTTGAAACAACTGCTAATTATAAAGAAGCAAATTTTGGTGACGTACAATTTTTGACAATACTTGAATCGTATAAAGAATACACTGATCCGGTTATAATTGGCCAGAAAGAAAAAAGTTTTAACCAAACATATCTAAACAAAATACTTGACAGGTTATATTCTTATATAGATATACAAAAAACAAAGGATACATATTATATTTATACTGAACAAGTGGGAACGAATGATCCCAAATTTAAAGCACGTGTGAAGATTCATGAAATAAGAAGAAAAGGGAAGCTTGATGAATCTTTAGTTCTGCAAGTAGATAAGGTTATCTCAGATGCTGGTAATACTGGTGTTAAACCTAAAGAGCTACTGGAGTATGAATTGAAAAATATTTCGCTTAAGAAGGAGAATAGAGATGAGGCAAAGGTTTTTAGAGGTCGCAGATTATTCATTTATACAGAATGGGGTGGCAGCAGTGTAGTATTTAAAGCAAAGGTTAGAGTAATTGAAACAAGAAAAACAGAGCTGGGAATTCATCATTTGCTAGAAGTAAACGAAGTTATTTCAGACGAAGGTGGATGTGGCTTCAAAAAGGGGAAAATATTTCCAGTATACAAAAAGCATGGATTTAGACTATTTTCACTTGAACCGGACTTTCAGCCTTGACTGATGATGACTGAGATTGATTCTGGTGGAGTGCTAAATCCAAATCAAAGTCTGATGCTTTTGCATGGTTCACAATTAGTATTGATTATTTTGTATATATAGAGCCACATGACAAAAAGTTAGGAATTTCTGTTCGCTGTTTAAAGGATTAGCTTATTTTCTTTTTGATATTTTATTCTACTTTATTTGAGAATATACAGAATTATTCTATTTTTGAAGATATAAAGTTTAACTAATAAAATATGAAAAATAAAACTCTCAGATATTTAATTCTATTTTTGCTCATATTTGCACATGTATTTTCATTCGCCACAGGACCATCTTATGTGAAAATAAAAATCCGCCCTATTGCTTTGGTTAATCAGAATATGATACTTTGTAAAACGTTTTATGAGATAAATCAAGAGGGGGCACAAGCTATTGTTGATGTTAGATTTGGATTGTTGCTTATATCACCTGAAGGTGTGTTTTTTCAAACCGAAACTTTTCATTATGTAAGGGACAATTATGGGCAATACGGAAATGACAGTATTTACGAGGCACATGAAAAAATATTTAATGCCGATAAAATCACTGATGAAGAAAATACTTTTCTGAAAGAATTTATTTACATCGAAAGCATTGAGCAGGGACTTGAAAAATACTTCATTACTGAAAGCTATTCATATATTGATTTTATGAACAGATACAAAATGAAAGACAACTTTACTCAACGGACTGTAAACAATTACTGCAGTTTGAAGTGGAGTCCTGAAAAAATTAGCATATACTTCAAATATAAAAACATTGTTATGATCAGAAATAATAATGATGAATCATTCTTTGATGAGTCAAAATCCGGATCAAACTTTAATGTTCCCTCGTGGTGGGGAGGAAGATCGGACCCTTATAATTCTCAGAATATTGATGGTATTGTGATTACTACGAACAAACTTTAATAACAGTAATTCAGAAGAATATGAAAAATGTAAAAACAAAAGTCTTTATAACATTTTTATTAGCAACAGGAGTAATAATATTACAATCGTGTTGTGGAGATTGTGAACATAACCAATTTTCTTTGGAGTTAGAACTTGCCTTAAAAAAAGATAGCCTTGAATACTTCATGCAGCAGTATGATTCTTTGTTATCGGTACATTTACAATTAAAAGAAGAGACAAATGACTGGACGAAAGATGTTAGTCTGAGATTCAAGGAAATTGGCATTGAAAGCAAACATGAGGTATCAGAAATACTATACTATACTCCTGAAATCATACCTTTCCCGGGAATATTGGGAGGATCTATGAAGATACGGGATATTAGGTTTATTTCTGATAAATGGATACTTGCAGGCTGTTGCGACGGACATTATGTAGGATACTTGATTTTGGATTATACAATAAACAAGGATTCGACAATAAACTGGAAAGTTTTGGATTACATTAAAGATTAAAAAAAATATGAAATTAATTGTATTAGTACTTGTAATGGCTACTATTATTAGCTGTACTACTGAAGTAAATCAGGATGAAAAACCTAACTTTCAAAATGAAAAAACTGAAACATTAATCAATAAAGAAGATATTTCCGAAGCATTAGAAAAGCAATTAATTAATAATAATGCCAATTATGGTGCTGTATTACTTATTGATATAAAGACAGGCAATGAAATTCTTTCAATAGAGTTTGTAAAAGCAGATAGCAATTGTTATCAAACTTGTGATACAATAATTAATAAAGTTATTACACCTGCTTCATTATGGAAGCCCATTACAATGGCTCTTCTTTTAGAATCTAATTGTGTTACGCTTAATGATTCTATTGATACAAAACAAGGTTCTATCAGTTATAATGGTATTGAAATGCGTGATGTTTTTGATTTAGGGACAATCAATATAAATCAGGCAATGGCAAAAAGCTCGAATATTTTCTTTGCAGAAGCTGTTAATAAATGTTATTCTTCTGATATGTCTAAATACTACAATGATTTTAATAGTTTAATTAAAGTTGTTAACAAAGAATTTGTAGATAGATTAGATTTCTCTATCGATAGCCTGCATACAATGCTATGGTCTTCAATTGGATATTATCACTCTATTAAGCCGAAAGAACTTCTTAGCCTATATTCAATTATAGCGAATAATGGTTTAGATGTAAATAATAAACGGATATTGAAAAGCGAGACAGCACAAGCTGTTCATGAAGCTTTATCGGAAGTTGTTCAGAATGGAACAGGGCAGGAATTAAAACCGCTTGATTGTGCAGTTGCAGGTAAAACAGGGTTAACAGATATGAGTAATGGAAATTTCATTAATACTTTTGCTGGTTATTTCCCTGCTGACAATCCAAAATACGTTTGTTTCTTTATGATGCAAATACCTGCGAATAATCTTGTTTATGGTAATAAATGGACTTTTGAAATGATGGAGATTTTAACAAAACAATAAAATTGAATACTATGATGAATTTTAAATGGATATTACTAATAAGTTTTTTTGTTATTATTGCCAGTTGCAATACTAACCAAAAGCCAACCGATCAAGAGAGTACTAAAGAAAAAAGTGATAATTTTTCAATTCATCTTGTTGGAACAATAGATACTTTAAATATTGATATGTTTTTATTTGCAAAAGATCGTATGATAAGAGGGTATTATCAATATCAAAAATATAACACTCCTATTTCCTTGCTAGGGTATATTGATGAAAAGACAGATTCTATTTTTCTGTTGGAATATCAGTTAATTGAAGATTCTAATGAAATTGCATTAGATGTAACGGCTACTTTTCAAATGTCACAAAGTTATATAGGAAAATGGGAGGGCTATCCAACCATTTTGGATATTTCTTTAAAGGCTACGAATAAAGTAGAACCAGATGCTATTTATGAATATGAAGGCTTTTATATGCATGGTCTTTATGAAGTATGTGGAATGCATTGTTGTTCATATATAGAATTATTAATACCAGATTCAGTAATTGAAGTAACCAGATTTCATGATTGTATTGATTATGAAGAAAAGAAAGTAGAAAGCAAAGAAACTACGAATTATGTATCAGAAACCTATTCATTTTTTATGCAACATCCTACATTGCATCTTTCCGATTCAAATGTTACAGTAAGTATTTTTTTAGAACAAGATTTCTTAATAGTGTTTGATTATCCATATTCTGAGATATATCAAAAGATTGTTGATAGAGATAAATTGATTTATTTTGATGGGAGATAAAAGTATTTAAAAGCAATTAAAGGCACTTAATTAAGTTAATGTCATTTAACGGAAAGCAGTATTTTCGCTTGTTATAATATTGTGCCATTGAAATTTTAATAATAATTAAAAAAAATGGCATGAGAAATACACAAGATTTCATATATTACAATGATAAATTTATTGAAAGAATAAAATTAGATATTTTTCCATTTTATGATTTATGGAGTGTGAGACCTTTAGAAAGTCCAAATAAAGAATTTATTTCCGGCAATTGTAAAGAATTTGAGAAATTTTCGGAGTTTATTGAGCAACATGTCAATAAAAATTATGCTTGTGATCTGATTATCTTTGTAGGAAATGGAGAAAAGAATTATCCAACAATCATGTATAATAAAACAAAAAAATACCTAAACGTTAAATTCTCACAAAATACAGAGGAATATATTGGCACACCATTATATTTACCATATATGAGTAAATAAATTTACAAATAATCAAACCTCTCTTTTAATATTTCAATATTTTTAGTCTTCATATGAAGCTTCATCCTAACAGGTGGATTTATTCCCCTTTTTAACTTATATATTAGATTATATCGACATTTAGGTTTACATGCAAACGAATTATGCTTGTAACTTTCATATGCTTGTCCACAGTTCCAGCAAATCTTTAGATACTTTATCCTTTCAATATTCTTAGTTGCATAATCCTGTACACCAGCCACACCACCACAAGAAGGATATTCTCGCTTATCGTTAATATGTTTTGCTGCAATTGTATTATCCTCATACATACTCTTTTTAGTGATAGTTCTCACCATTATTACATAGATTTAAATTTAAAATATCTGCAAGATATTTTAATAATATAAATCACTTTCCCTTAAATGGCACTAAATGCTCTTAACTTCCTCTAATTGCTCTTAATTTCTTCTGGATTTGAAAAAATAAAAATCAAAGCAAGCTTAAAGCTGAATTTAAGGTAGACATCAGGTGGTTTTAAATTGGCTTAGAGTTTCAAATTCAGTTAAGATTAAGGTAGCTTAGAGTTAAGTTTGCATGAAGCTATAATAACGAAAATTCATACTAATATCAAGGCTTTTGCAGTGTTTTATGCATGGTTTTTGTAGTAAAAATAAATAGACCTTATAGATTTGAATATGAAATAAAGAAAATATGTCAATGTTCATTAACAATAATTACAACTCATTGCATATCCCACCTTACTTGTTTTATGAGTGTTTTAGCTATTTGTATGGGTTTTTGTTTGTGTGTGGGTAGCAGACAGGATATATAATTGAAATTGCAGAGCTTGAATATGAAACTGCATTATTCCTGAAATTATTGGTGTATTCTCTGGTTATTTACCAAGTTATATTCTTAAAACAAATAATTAGAAAATAATCTTATCAAGTTTAACATCGTGAGGTTCAAAAGGAATTTTATCAATAATCTGAAAAGGATAAGCAATAGCAACCTTATAAGAAGAAATATTTGATTTTAGAAAATAGTCGTAATATCCTGCGCCATAACCGATTCTATTATTATATTTATCAAATGCCAGACCAGGAACAATTATAAGATCATATGTTCCTTTATACTCATTATTTCCCGCAGGGTGTTTAGTTCCAAAAACTCCACTTTCAAGACAATCTATGGAAGAAAGGATCAAGTCTGACATTTTTAAACTGGAGAGAGCTTTAGGCGCAACAACTGTTATACCATTGGACAGCATATAATCAATTACAGGGAAGATATTAACTTCACTTTTGATAGAGATGTATGTATGAACAATTTTAGCATTTCTTTCAGAAATTATTTTAATAAGCTTATCACAAAGTTTTTTATCAAAAGAAGACTTCTTTATTTGAGAAAGATTATCTCTGGTTGCTTGTATTTCTTTTCGTATTTTTCTTTTATCAATCATGATACTTTAATTATATATATTGTTCGTTAGTTAGTAAGAAGATAATAGATTCGAAAATAGACAAGCTATTTAGATATCATATATGTAAAGTATCACCAATTCTTTTATCTATTCTCAAGTATCCTATTTAAAGTATTTAATATTTCATTCCAATCATTGATATATATTTCCTTTAAAGTTTTATCAAATAATTTTTTATTATTGTATTGCTCTGTATTGAAAAACCATATTTGCTCTGAAATAAAATTATCTCTTGAACTCAACATATAATTTAATTCATATTTAACTACTTGTGCATATAACTTTTCTTTTGATCTAAAATAATAATGAATAGTTGCTTTATTTACTCTTGCATCAACTGCAATCTTATTAATTGTAGTTCCATGAAAACCGTAATGGATAAATACTTTACGTGCAGAATTAAATATTTTTTCTTCAGTTGATATTTTGTTTGTCATTTTCTATTTTATTAAACAATTAACAGATAAATTTCTAAGGCCTTCATTATATTCAAGTCTCCATCCTTTATTTTTGAGTATTTTAATAAGTTCTCTGTTTAGCATACCATGAGCTATTACTACACATATTTTATTTGTTTCAGCATATGCTATTAATTCATCTGAATAAGATTCAAGCTTATGTTTTTTTTCTTTATAAGATAAGTGACCTTCAACATTATTACCAGCAATCCACTTAATAAAAGAAATTGTTAACCATACTTTTAAGGGAAGCTTTATTAAATCCATGTTTATAACAGGATAATCGAGTTCCATCAAATTATCATTAATATTTAGTATTACACTCTTATTAAATATAGCATTTGCGGTTTCAATGGCTCGTTTTTGTGGACTGCAAAAAACAGTATCAATTGACCTATAAGAATCAATCTTTTCTAATACAATATCTTTTTTAAATTCTTGAATATGATTTTTATTATATTGTTTTTTATATTCTATAGCAGTCTCAGATCTACACCAGCCAGGATTTTCAATTTGAACTTCTGCATGTCTAATCAAATAAATCTTCGAAATTGCCAAAACATCTAATGATATAATTATCAGAATGATAAATATAATAAGTCTATACATAGTTTTATAATTGATATTTTATTTTAAAATTAATAAGATTATCTTCTATACTTTTTGCGTAAGTAAGACTTAAAAGAGCCATATCAAAAGGAGACCACCATAATCCCAAGCCATAACCATCGTGCCAAGTGCTTGACTTTTGATCATCAAACCAAACACGCCCTACATCATTAAATAATAACAATCCAGCAGTACCATTTAAGACATATGTTCTAAATTGTTTTACTCTAATACGTATTTCAGTATTTACGTAAAACGAAGCATCTCCATAAAATCTTGTATTACGAAAACCTCTTAAATTTTCCTTTTGTCCCAGTTTTGAAGCTTCATTATATACATAATCTCCAAAAAGTTTCTCTCCACCAACTTTCAGTGCATAAACAACTCTAGGGCGTTGAGAAAAGCTCAAATAATATTTCCAAAGTCCTGTTATTTTTGTAAAACTTTTAGATACATTATTTAATCTTGTAAATCTTGATGCTTCAATTTCAACTTGCATTCCTTTAGTTTGAAAAATATTACTTCCTCCAAATTCTTCTTCCTTTTTTTTCTCGTGTTTTGATATAGTATTTAATTTATAGTTCATTGAAACTCCAGCGAAAGAATGCGGTTTCAAATCATTAATATTAAGATTGTTTAGTGAAAAATCAGAAATAAAACGGTCATTATTAATTTCCACATCAATACTTTTATAAAAGAAACTAAGTCCCACTTTATGTTTCTCATCTTTATTCAAATACTTTATAAAATCTGTTTTTATATAATATTCTTTCATTCTTGTTTGATAATACTCTTTTTCTGATTTTTTAACTAGCCAAACAGTTTCATTTCCCATTCCAAAATAATTATTTACATAATTGGGAGATTTTATATTTACAACTAAGCCTAATTCAAAATGCTTTAAAGGATAAATAGTCTTTTCTGCAAAAAAGAAATTAAATGCTTTTGTTAAGTGGGCATAATTGGCACGCATCTCTACTTTCTGACGTTTATAACGTGAAAATTTGTTGAATATAGGCCCTCCTCCTAGAAAAATACCATCATCCTGATTATAACCCACAAACAAACTGGGATAAACAATATCATATTCATATGATTCTCTATCATATTTCAGTTTATAATTATCATAAATAAAGGTATGGTGTCTTTTTAAATTGTTAGAAATACTTGTACTCTTCTCATCGTATATAGTAATAAAATGCGGCGTTTTTTTGCCATTATAACTTATTTCATCATGATTATCTCCACCAATAATTGATAAGTCAATTTTGTTTTTTAAACTTCCTTCTATGAGAAAAATATCGTTATCATCTAATCCATAAATCCTAATTTTTTTTGTTTCTGAAGCATAAAAAATCCGATTAAATATTTTATCTCCTTTTTTATTTTTCTTTTTTAGGTGATATATTGATATTTGTATTGTTGTATCATTGGGCACATTAATTATGAACATATCTTTTTCATTAGTCCCAGTAATATCCACATCTTTAGCAAGGAATAGATATAATCTTTGAGCCATTACTTCTAAATTATCCAGTCTTTTTTTTAAAATTTCTGCTGTTTGAGTCGCACATAATGGCTGAATTTCTTTTGGGAAACACAATACCGCTTTATCAATTTTTGAAGATGTTAGTAATGTTTTAAGAGAATCTATCTGTTGTTGCCAATCTTTCCAATTTGATTGGATTAAAAATGTTCTGTCAAAAAATCGGGCATTAAAAGCATGTCCCTTAATATTTTCTGTATATTCATCAAATCCTTGGATTTTAGGAAAAAGGATTTTTTGTTTTGCAATCCAAGGAATAAGACCTTGATTTACGAAAAATGCTTGATCACGGTCTCTTGGAATAGGCTTATAAATAGTGTTTTCTTTATTTTTAAAACTAGCCCATTTCCATTGATCTTCATGTCTGTCCCAATCATTAATAATAATATCAAATAATCTGGCTCTGAGAACAGCTTCTTTGTCAAAAGAACAATCTTTATTGTTGGATATTTCTTTAATTATCTTTTTTGTAGAAATTATTTTTTCAGAATTCCCGAAACTTGCCACATTACTCCTGTTTTTATTAGGATGTTCTTCAAAAAGATAAAGTCTTCCAGCAACATCTTGTCTGTATATTCCTAGATTATAATCATCAGGAACAAAAACAATTTCTGGATTTGTATGAAAAATTCCTGCTGCTTCTGATAATTCTGCAACAACCAATGCTGCATAAGGGTTTGCAGCTGAAATTTGATCTTGCACCATATTTACTGCAAATGTATTATTCAATTCATTTGGTAATGCACCTTCGACATTTTTTTCAATAGATCTCAATACATACTGTTTCCCATCTTTATCTTCGAGTCTGAGCGACAGTGTTTGTTGGCTACCTCCACGTTTAACAATATGTAATCCCCCCATTTTTGTTTTTATATTAAAAACAGATACTCTTATAGGTGTATTCCAAATATCACGGTAATTTTCACCCATCCAAAAATAATTCGAACTAGCTCTATTGTATCTGTCAGTAATTTTAGATGAGATACTATCTGGAAATTGCGTAATATTATTGTTTTGTTTGTCCTTACTTATAAATATCTTTTTGTAAATTGTTTTACGAAATAATTCATCATGGGATCCTGTAAAAACCAACTCACAACTACCTTTATTTGAAAAGTTCATATAAGCAAAACCTTTTTCTGATTTACTAAATTCTGGTAGTGAAGATTTAACAAACCTTGTTTTTTCAAAAGAACCAGAAACTATATGATGAACATGATTTAGTGAAAAATACTGTAAATTTGCATCACCAGCGGAAGTATATATGATATCAGGATATTTTTCCAACAAAATAAGCATTGCATTTCGAAATTCTTTGAAATCTGGGTGGTGATTGTCTTTCTTTGTCCCAATTATTTTTCTGGCCATAACATAAGGGACTTGAGAAACTTGTTGTTTAAATGAGAAATATCCATCACTATTTCCATAACTTTTAAGTGTCTGGTGTCCTGCAATCACTATATGTTTAGATGAATAGTGCTTTCTAATCAAATCTTCAATCTGAACTAAAACATCTGAATTTGTTTCAATTCCACATTTATTAAAACGTCTGTCATGTATATGTACCCACCAGTATGTATCTAATAAGATTACTACTAAATTGTCATTTAATACTACTTCTTTAGGTCCAGGGCAGGCAGCAAATGGCATATAAGTATCACCATCATACTGTTTTTGCAACTTCTTCTCAATGTCTTTTATAATCTTCTTTCCAGAGAACCTGCCATTTGCCCACTCTTTTTCTCCTGGTGCAAGAAGTAATGGATATTTATCGCCTTGAAAAATTTCTTCTTTTAAGATATTTTTTTCAGAATTATAAATATTTCCAAGCATCAAGAATGCTGAGTTATTAGAGTTCTGAGATACTTTCTCCCATTTTTTAATTAAACTAAAATCGTAATTCCCTTTTGAAGTATTCCCCGTAATTAGAATACGATAAACCTCTTCTACCTGTGCATTTATAAGATTAGTGTTAAAGATAATCAAAACAAGTATACTTAAAGGCCTTACATATTTTAATATAGTTTTCATTTTTTTTAATTAAAACACTAGATTCTTAGGTATTATATTTTTTCCCAAATAAGAGTTTTCCAGAATAAATATTTTGAACCAACAACCTCTATATATTTTTCTTTTACGTCAGTAATTCTCAAATTAAATACCATTCCTTTCTCTGCACCATACATATTCCCATTTATCCATTCTTTATCATTCTTATCAAATTCAAGACCTTGTATAATCAATTTTCCTAATAAGAGATCACTATGCTTTGATTTGTCAGGATTCTTAAAATCTTTAGTTTGTCCATTTTCATATCCATTTAGAGCAATTATTTCTCCATAATATTTATCATTTACCTTAAATATCTTTACATCTAATTTATTTGGCAAACTATATTTACCAATTATATCATCAGCCTGTTGTGCAAATGAGGCAAATACTATAAACAAGAATAAATATATTGTCAATTTTACTTTCAGCATCATATATGTATTTTTTTAAAAACTATACTTTAATTTTACATAACCCATAGAGTTATCTTTATATTGACCAAATCGACCTTCATCTTCACCAACAAAGATATTTGCACCAAATAATATTGAGAAACTATCGTCAAAATCATAAGTGATTTTTGGTCTTATTAGGGCATCTTCATTTGTTAATCCAATGTATGAAAATAGTTCAATGTGTAATGTTTCACGAAGCATATCATAACGTGCTAATAATGTGACAGTATTTTGCATTTCTTCATTAAGCATATTTTCATTATAATCTAATATTACTTCTTGAATAAATTGTGT
>Ga0307990_1000448_pt1 | contig 37015 bp, 29 predicted proteins | sample EllFjometagen129_FD_203168 | JGI IMG/M metagenome (GOLD analysis project Ga0307990, IMG submission 203168) | Marine microbial communities from Ellis Fjord, Antarctic Ocean - #129 | ecosystem: Environmental > Aquatic > Marine > Unclassified | place: Southern Ocean | collected 2014-10-08
AGTATAGTTGCAGTATTGGCAGCACCATCCGTATCGCTTGTCGCTCCCGTTAATATACTATCTCCCCATTCGTATTGTCCTTGATTTTCTGATGATGCAATAAGACCATTACCTGAGCCATCTGTATAAAACACTACTCCGCCATGAAACCATTCGCCTATTTCTAATTCTATTGTGCTGTTTATTACTTTGCTACTTATTACGCTACTGTACCAAGGTGAATTTTCACAAATAGAAGTATTTGTTATTTCTGCTCTATAAAAGCATTCTCCTGTATCAGAAATTGCTGTTATAAATTCATACTGGCTTGTTATAGCTCCGGCAATATCTGTCCAGACAAGACTGTCTTCGCTCTCTTGCCATTGTATTGTACCATTAGCTCCTATCACTGTTAATACTAGTGTGTCGCCAACCATAACTGTTACCGGTTGTGTTTGTGCATTTGCAGTTATTCCTGCTATTAGGAATAGAATTAAAAATATTTTTGTTTTCATTTCTTTTAAATTTTAATTTCATTACAAAGATAATAAAAATAAAATGGAAATGAAACCTTTTTTCCCACTCATTTCTTAAAAAGCTTTGGGTTTAATCTCCCTGTAATAATGCAAAATCAATAATAAATTCGGATTCATTTTCTGCTGTTTTCCAAAAAACCTTTAATTTATTTGACAAAGCATATTCAGAATAAGTTGTAGGTATTTCTCGTGTACTAATATATTTTTCTGCTACAGCATAGCTTTTTTCAGATATTTCGGGTTTTGTTTCGCTAAAAGTATTTTGCGATAATGTTTTAAATATTAATTTATCTATTTGTTCAATATCAATCCAATCTGTATGTACTTCATCTACATCTTCAATTGTCCATGTTCCACCTGATCCATCTTCGTTAAAGAATAGTGTTGAACTATATTGCTGTTCAATTTTAACAATTTTGAGATCTTTATTCAGAGGATAAAAAAACAACTCTTTACCAAACATATCGCTACAATATATTATTGCAAGGTCAATATCTATAATATTATTTTTAATAATGTTATCTGCTGTTTTTTCAAGTGGGTAATCCATAGAACCCGGAACTTTAATTATAAACAGATCTGTAATTATTAATAAAGAATTTTCATCTTTTAATTCTGCAACAAGACTGTCTTTGTAATTATTAATTGCCGGTTTTACATCTGTGCTATCATTAATTTTTACATTTGATGTATCGTCTTCAGTTTCTAAAGAAACTTTATTATCTGTTTTTGCTTCATTTGCACTTGGCTCTGAACCCGACTCATTTTTACATGAGTAAAAACTAAATAATAAGGCAATTAAAATAATTGATATTGATCTCATAATTTTTATTTAATGTTTGTTATTGTATAATGCTTACATTATCAAAAGTACATAAAAGTAAATTGATTTGAAACTAATTGTATTTAATTAAATGCTAAGCTTTATTGACACTAATTGCAAATCCGCACAAGTGGGGGTTTCTCTTTTTGGGCTAAAGCCCATTTGATTTTTGTATTTCAACCCCCCGACCTAAAGGATCCCGAGAAATCGGGACAGGCTGGGGCAACTGATTCACGACAGCTATCAGAGCATGGTTCGCATTTTTGCAATGCGTTTATTCATCATTTCTTGGTTCATTGCAAACTAAGCAAAATTTACGATGTACACATATTGTCTCGCCACAGTTATTGCAAATCCATCTTTCTTGTTCGTTTTGTACAAATTTTTCTAATCCCAGTTTTTTAATGTTGTTAAGATTGTCTATCATGCTCATATTGTAATTTGTTCTGTACCTTTTGTCTAATTGTTTTAAACGGGTGCATGGATATTTTTCACATTCGTAGCAAAATTTTGAAGTAGTTTTTTTAAGATGCTCGCAATTTTTTATTCTGCATGAGAGCCTTGACTTAGATTTATTTTCAGAAGCCTGTAAACATCCGTAACATTTATTTTTGTCTCTCAGGTAGGCAAGACAAATTCCGCAATTCATACCACAGGGGGCAATAAGAGATTTATCCATTTCAATTTTAATCAGGGTTTAAAGATATAAATTTATTGCATTGGTTAAAATGCTTTTGCATTTTAGTAGTTTGGCTTGCCTACCGTAGGCAGGAAACTACTTTTTAATTGCGGCAGTGGTTTATTTCAGTTTTTTAAACTCTGCTAAAAGCATATCAACTATTATTTTTTCTCTTTTAGCAGAATTAATATAATTTATGCCATCAGAACCCATGAATTCTAAATATGTATAACGCGATTCGTTTTCTTTTAATGAATTCAATCTTTTTGTCTTATCTTTTTCGTTTTTAAAAGGTGTGTACAATGCACTTTTTGTTTTCTCAGCAAATAATCCATCGCTTAATTTTATTTCTAATTTTGAATCAATTCCATCTATTGAAATATCTTCCCATTTAATTATTCCTGTTTTATTACTGCTTGGTACACCCCATTTTTTTATCAATGCTTCAATATGTTTATCCCTATCAACTGCTTCTAATGTAAATAGGCGAATTGTATCATTATTAATAATAATTTGTCCAACTGCAATAGGTTCTTTTTCCTTTTGTGCAAATACATTAAAGGTAATAAGTATTGTAAAACTGAATAACAATAGAGTTCTCATGATTATAAATGTTTTATTTTTATCAAAATTAAATAAATATATATAATTAACAAAATCCCTTACTGCAAAAAGACAATATTAATTCAGTAGCTAACTTTGTTACAGATTACAAATCTGGGGCAGTGGGGTGTTTGAGATGGTGCAAACTGTTTGCTATAAAACCCTTGAAAGTTTTTGAGCAGGTGGATTCTTACAGCTTTTCCTTTTCACCTTTTCAAAAGTTTGAAACTTTTGAAAAGTTAAGTGTAGTGTATTTAATAACTCAATTCCATTTCTAAGGCATATTTTTCTGAATTTTGTGTTTTGTGGTAATAAATAAAATTCTCAATATCATCGAATAGTTCAATTATCTCATCTCTTCTAATATTAGTTTCTTTATTGCTCAAGAAAACATTAAATGAAGAGTATTTCCAATCTTCAATATTTTCTGCCAATTCGTGATTTACTGGATTTTGATGTATATAATTTATTACATTGATTAGATACTCGTGCGATGTTATTTTTATGCGGTTAAAACGAGGCATAAATAAACTTCCTTTGCGATTGTTTTGTTTGTTGAAAGCCTGAGTATATGAGCTAAATAAATTGGAGAATTGTTTGCTAGCAAACTTTTCAAAAGTTTGAAACTTTTGAAAAATTGATGGTGGTAAATCCTTTATCCTTACCAAAAAATGAAAATGATTAGGCATTAAGCAATATGCAAATGTATCGGCAATAGGGCTTATATAAGAATTATACTTTTGTAAGAAATAAGAATAATTATCTTCTTTTAAAAACAGTTGTTCATTGCCATTTGCTCTATTATATATGTGATAATAACAGTCTGCTTCTAATATTTCTTTGTATTTTGGCATTAGACAAATTTAGTGTTTTTTTTAATTTATTAAACATCCGATGTCTTAAAAGACATCGGATGTTTGGATAATGGTTTTTATATTAAAAAGCTCTTACAACAAAAAAGGCAGGAGTATTAGAACTCTATAGATAAGCTAATATTTTAAGGACACTGCTTTTTCCTCTCTCCACCAAAAATACTATTTTTTTATTTACCATGCGCTACAAAGCGTGCGGGAGCGGGATATTTCCTAACAATCCAAATATAGCATCTTAATTCTATCAGATAATGCTTTAGAAAGTGTAAATTTATTTTTAAAGAAACTAAGTAATTTTTCAAACCTTAATTTCATATTATTAATTAATGATAATTCGCTTTGCTGTTCTTTAGTTAAAATACTTGAAATATGTATTTCAAAGTTCATATAATTACAATCAGGAAAAGATAAAATAGCATTAATTAATTTTGGTGCTGTTAAATTGGCTATTTTTCGTTTTTTCTTTTTTATAATTTCGATTTCATTAGAATGAAGTTTTTCTTGCTTTTGTTTGAACCAATTATAGAAATCCTTAACTATCTCAAAATAAGAGAATATAAAATCTTCTAATTCAATTTCATTTTCATTCAAACTTAAATACTCTTTTGATAGTTTACTCCAATTAAATTTTTTCAAATCTTCCTCTTTAAAAATTATATTTAATGTTTGAGTTAAAGAACGAGGATTAGCACTAAAAGATGTTTTTGAACTAATTGCCGGCAAATCATAGTGCTGAATAAACTGCCTTAAATCCTTGGTAAAGATTGCAACAGGTATTTTATTAAATCTTTTTTTTACTTCTTCTTTATATTCTGGGAATTTTAAATTTTTAGAATACAATGTATTATAATGTCTTCTTGTATGATCTATTAATGAAAAAGCTGAAGCCACATAATTATGTAATAATCTGATTGTTTCTTGTTGAAATTCATGTAAAATCTCTCTATTATTTACTTTTAATAGTTCGTTAGATTTCATCGGATTGTTATGAAATTCAATATGTTTCTTTAATTGACGATAATTACCATTAAATATCTCAATAGAAGAATTAAAATGTCTTATCTGTCCTAATAGAACAAACTCTGGCATTTTGGTTAATTCTTTATGTAAATCATTTGCCGAAATCTCAATATTCATTTATTTTTTTAATTCTAATAATTCAAGGAATTCTTTGATATATTTTAAATTGTCTTTTATATCATCTCTAAAAATATTTAGTTCAAATCCATGTGCAACTCTATCACCTATCCACTTTATATTAAGAATTTTTCTTTTAAATGAAGAATGAAATGTTAATGAAGGTTCTTCGAATATTTTATTTATCAATTTTTCTAAACCAAAATAATCTTCATTTGTATTTTTAATGTCTTCAATTTTATTTAATTGCTTAAATTTTAGTATTATCGAACCTTCTAAAAGCCTTCTAAGGAGTATTCCACAAGCAATATTTAATCCTGATGAATAACTCTGATTTATTTCAAGTATAGTTGGTAAAAGGATTTGTGGAAGTTTTTCTATTAAACCATTTTGTATCTTATAGCTTAATTCATCAGCAGGTAAATTAAAATTTGGTAAAATCATGAAAGTTTTATTTATGTTAGTATTTAGCATATCATAGAATTCATTATCACTAACTGAACCTGGTCCTCTGCCTCCAAGAATAAAATCATCTTCTGATAAATCATCTGTCAATTGTATCTGTTTTTGTTCAATCATTATCTCGATTACTTCATTCAAGTCTATTCTCTTAAAAGGGTGTTTTTGATACAATATATATGTTATTTTCCTGCTATTTCCATGCTTTTTAAAATCTTCAACTAGATGCTCATTTATGAATATATCAATTAACTTAATGGGAGAATTACTGTCGATACCACATGAATTTATGGTATTAATTATACTTTCCTTGAACCATTTGATTTGAATATTTTTACTGACTTTGGCTATTAACATAAAAGAATAATTGATTAAATTATTTATAGGAAAACAAATATATCATTATTATCAATTCATCAAAAGCTAAAGCGGAGATATTATTGCTTTTATGCTTTGGGTGCAATGTACAAAAAATAAACGAGAAAAAAAAGAGATATTTACCTTATTTGAATATTATATGGGTTGACCCCTCTTTATCTCCCCTATAGGGGAGAAAGTTCCCCCTTTCAGGGGGATAGGGGGTCATGGATTAAAGAATGCATTTTTTATTCCGTTCAATAAAAGTGGCAGATTGCCTGCCTACCGGACAGGCAGGCCGCGTTTCGCTAGCAATGACATTAGAATGAAGTTTGCCATTCTGTCACCAAAAACAGATATAAGCCTAATAAACAAGCAGATTGCATGGGCTGTAATTTGTATTATTGCCATAATACTCAAATCAGTTTGCGTAATACTTACATCAGTTTGCGTATTACCGAAGTCAGTTGCAATAAAACTGAAGTCTAATGGCGTATTACCGGAGTCAGTTGCAATAAAACCGAAGTCTAATGGCGTATTACCGGAGTCAGTTGCCGTAAAACCAAAGTCTGTTGCCATAAAACCGAGCTGTGGCATGACACTACGGCAGTCTGGCACCCCGTTAGGTTCATCTAATGGCTTGTTACCGTCATCCGTTTGCCCGTTATTGTAATCTATTTGCTTATAATGGGAATCAGTTTGCTTGTTTACGGAATCTATTTGCTTATAACGGGAATCAGTTTGCTTGTTAACAAAATCTATTGGCTTGTTACGGGCATCTGTTTGCTTGTTAACAAAATCTATTGGCTTGTTACGGGCATCTGTTTGCTTATAACCGGCATGGAGAGGCGTATATACAGTCTGAATTGCTTAATTTATGGAATGCATATTTTATTTAAGCTAATGAAATATTAAAAAACAATTGAGCAATTTAACAATTTAGCAATTGAACCATTATTCAATATTAATAATGTTTGTATATAAGTTGAGTAGGTTAATAATAAATAATTTGCCCGATAATATTTCGCCTGCTCCTGTAATAATTTTTATTGTTTCGTTTGCCTGCAAGCTTCCAATAACTCCCGGCAATACTCCAATTACTCCTTTGGCTGAAGCATCGTTATCTATTAGCGATTGTTCCGGTACATCGGGAAAAAGTTCCTGATATGTTGGTCCCTTATTATAATTAAAAACCGATAATTGTCCTTCAAATTTTGAAATTGCACCAAATACATGTGGTTTTCCCAGTTTTACACAAGCCTTGCTTGTTATTAATCGTGTTTCGTAATTATCGGGGCAATCAACCACAATATCATATTTGCTTATAATATCTTCTGCGTTTTCTGATGTTAGAAATGTTTTATAGATTTTAATCTCAACATTGGGATTTAAGGCTGTTAAATTTCTTTTGGCAACTTCAACTTTGGGTTTTCCTATATCATTGGTAGTATATAATATTTGCCTTTGCAAATTCGATTCGTCAACAATATCATTATCAACAATGCCAATAAGTCCAACTCCGGCTGCTGCAAGATATTGTAACACAGGCGAGCCAAGTCCGCCGGCACCAATTACAACTACTTTTGCATTTTTTAATTTTATTTGTCCGTCAATTCCAATTTGTGGAAGTATAATGTGTCTGTTATAACGGATCTTTTCTTTTTCCGATAGCATTTTAAGTACGATTTAAATTTGCATAAAAGTATCCCAATCTTTCCAAACAACTTCATATCCTTGCGACTTTATCATTTGTTCAATTTCTTTTGGTGTTCTATTGTCTTGCGTTTCAAATTGTTCAAGGGCATGGGTGTTTAAGGCATAGCCTCCGGGTTCAGTTTTTGAACCTGCACTTATTGATGTTATTCCAAGTTTTAGAATATTGTCCCTAAACACTCGGCTTTCACGCACCGACATTGATAATTCAACTTCGTTATCAAACAAACGATATGCACAAATAAGCTGAACAAGTTCGCTGTCTTTTATTATTGAATTTGGCTGAAAAACCCCTTCATGAGGTCTTAATCTTGGAAACGAGATAGAGTATTTTGTTTTCCAGTATTTTTTTTGAAGATATTTTAAATGTAAGGCTGTAAAGAATGAATCGGTACGCCAGTCTTCCAGACCAAGCAATGCTCCAATGCCAATTTTATGTACCCCTGCATTTCCTAATCTGTCGGGAGTTTCAAGCCTGTATTGATAATTTGATTTTTTTCCTTTTGGATGATATATTGTATATCTTTCTTTATTATATGTTTCCTGATAAACATATACTGTATTTACTCCCAATTCTATTAACTCCTCATATTCCGATTGTTCTAATGGTTGTACTTCAAGTGATATCAATGCAAAATATGGTTTTATTAATTTAATTTTATGTTTTAAGTATTCAAATCCTGCTTTATTGGGATGCTCGCCTGTTACTAATAATATATGTTCGTATCCATACGATTTAATAGCTTCAATTTCTTTAATAGTTTGTTTGTCATCAAGTGTTATCCTGTTTATTTTATTGTTATGATTAAATCCACAGTAAACACAATGATTTGTACACTCGTTTGAAAGATACAATGGAAGATATAATTGCATTGTTTTTCCAAACCTTTTTTGAGTAAGCTGATTACTAATTGTTGCAATTTGTTCTATATATGGTTTTGCAGCCGGAGAAATCAATGCTTTGAAATCTTCAATATCTCTTTCCTGTTTTGAGATAGCATTTTCAACATCTTTTTCTGTTTTAGAATAGATGCTTTTTTCTATCTCTTGCCAATTATATTTATCTATGATATTATTAAACATTATATATATTTTTCCTTATTACTCAGATTTTCACAGATTTTCATTAAAAACTAATCATCTAAAAAAGCCGTTAGCGGACTACTTGCATCGGCATGATCACAACTTTCTGCAAGTTTGGCTTCATAAGCCATTCTGCCTGCTTCAACAGCAAGTTTAAATGCTTTTCCCATCTCCACAGGATTAGGAGAAACAGCAATTGCAGTATTAACCAAAACGGCATCTGCACCTAACTCCATTGCCTCAGCAGCATGAGAAGGTGCTCCTATTCCGGCATCAACAACAACAGGCACATTGCTTTGTTCAATAATGATTTTTAAAAAATCTCTTGCCAATAAACCTTTATTACTTCCTATTGGTGAACCAAGTGGCATAACTACTGATGTGCCAATTTCCTCTAATCTTTTACACAAAACAGGATCTGCCTGAACATAGGGCATAACAATAAAACCTAATTTCACCAATTCTTCGGCAGCTTTCAGGGTTTCAATCGGGTCGGGTAATAAATATTTTGGATCGGGATGTATTTCCAGTTTTAACCAATTTGTTTCAAGTGCTTCTCGTGCCAACTGTGCAGCAAAAATAGCTTCCTTTGCAGTACGAACACCGGAAGTATTTGGCAATAATTTAAATTGTGGTGATTGTAAATGTTTAATTATGTCATCTTCTTTATCGTTGATATCAACTCGCTTTAATGCAACAGTAACTAATTCTGAGCCTGAAGCAAGTAATGCATCCTCCATTAATTTATTAGAACTGAATTTGCCTGTTCCGGTAAATAATCTTGAATTAAATGTTTTATCAGCTATTTTTAACATGGTTATCTTATTTTTTCACACTAAATTTATATATATCGTCTACAATATTTTTTGTTGTATCAATTATATTTTCAGAATTTACAATCAATGATGAAATTGCAATACCATAAATACCCGTATTTAATATATCTGCAAAATCATCCGATTTAATTCCGCCTATTGCAAATATGGGAACATCAATATTTTCTTTCCTGCATTTTTCCATAATCAATTTATATCCTTCTAAACCTATAACAGGACTTAAATTCAATTTTGTTTTTGTAAATCTGAATGGGCCTAATCCAATATAATCTGCACCATTATCCGAATGATTTTTTACTTGTTCAAATGTGTTTGCAGTTACTCCAACAATAAAATTATTTCCAAGAATTTTCCTCGCATCATCTGAGTGCATATCTTCTTGTCCGAGGTGAACTCCATGAGCATAAACTTCTCTTGCAATTGTAACGTTATCATTAATTATTAATGTTACGTCGTACTTATCGCATATTTTTTTTGTTTCTTTTGCAATATCAAGCCATTCTTCATACGGTTTATCTTTCACCCTTAACTGAACCCATTCTATTCCACCCTTACACGCAAATTCCACTTGTTGTAAATGAGTGTATTGCTCACTTTCTTGTGTTATAAATTGTAATTTTGGTATTTTCATGTTTTATATTTTTTACCACTGATTACACAGATTTTCACAGATTTTTATTTTTTATTTATTTTATTACTTTGTGTTAGTCCGTGCTATCTGTGGTGCATTCTTTTATTACCGATTACACAGATTTTCACAGATTATTACATTATTATTCTATTAATTCCTTGTTTTAAATCAGTAACATTGAAATTTATCAGTAATCCTAGTTTGAAACCCGATAACTTTAAATAAGTCATTAATTGTGCCTTATGTACCGGAACTATCGCATCAACAGCCTTTAATTCAATAATAATAGAATTTTCTACAAGTAAATCAATTCTATATCCTGCATCTAATTTTATATCTTTATAAACAACAGGTAGCGCTACTTGCTTTTCTACCTTTAATCCTTTCTCTAATAATTCATGCTCCAAACAAATTTCATAAGTTGATTCTAAAAGCCCGGGACCTAGTTCAGAATGAACCTTATAAGCTGCTCCAAGTATCTCATAACTTATTTTATTTAGTTTTTCCATGACATTTTTTTAAGTTTTTTATTTCTGTGTTAATCTGTGCTATCTGTGGTGCATTCTTTTTTTTTCCACCGATTACTCAGATTTTTCAGATTATCTTTCATTGCAAATGATAACCGAGATTTGTGTTATTACTCAAAATAAATTTTTCTACATATTTTTTTCCTTTTTTACATGCGTCCTCGATATTTTCACCTTTGGCTAACTCCGAAATGATTGCCGAAGAAAGCACACAACCTGTACCGTGTTTGCTTTTTCTGTCTATTTTTTTTCCTTCAAAAATCACTTTTCCCGATTTTGATATTAATACATCATTAATATTTTCGCCACTATTATGTCCTCCTTTTAAAAGCACAGAACATAAATTATTGTCAGAAATAATTTGCTGAATAGTTTCTTCGTTTGAATTTTCACCAAAAAGCAGTTTTGCTTCTTCAAGGTTTGGGGTAACAAGATAAATTTTACTCAATACATTGTTTAATTTTCCTTTTTCAATTTCGTTGTGAAAAACGTATCCTGCAGTAGCGTTTAAAATTGGATCCCAAATAATTTGAATGTCAGGATTAATATTTGTCAAATGCTCAACAACTTTTGTCAAAACCTCAAGATTTTCTATCAATCCAATTTTCACATATTTAAAATTAAACCTGCGGCGTAAAACATCAATTTGTTGAATAATTTTTTCTGCACTTAACCAATCAGCATTATCAAATTCAATGTCGTTCTGAAAAGTTATTGCCGAACAAACACTTAATCCATAAACATCATTATTTTCAAAAGTTTTTACATCTGATGTTAATCCTGCTCCGCTACTTGGGTCAAAGCCCGCAATTGATAATACGCTAAGCCTGTCTTTATTTAGAATTTTCTGTATATTACAAAACTTCGACACAGGTAGTTCAATTTCATGATTATCGAGATATGTATTCCAAATTTCTCCCAACAATGCTACTCCCGACAATCCAATATTTATTAATTGTTCTACATTACTTTCATTTATTCCACCCAATGGTATAATTTCAGTATTTTGTTTTTCCTGTTTAATAAATGTTTTTAATTCATTTATCGAGATCTTGCTTTTATATCCATTTTTTGAAATACTGTCAAATAAGGGGCTTATAAATACATAATCTAATTGATATTGTAAATTTCTTATTTCATCAATACTATGTGTTGAATAGCTTTTGTGATATTTTTTATTTTGATATTCTGGTATTAAATGTTTCGTTTTTCTGTTAAAATGAATTCCCTTAAGACCATATTTCTCAACCAGATCAAAATGATCGTAAATAATTATTCTATTATGATATTTTGCAGGTGTCTTTTTGATGTATTCTTCCAACTGATCTTTAGAAAAATTATGTTTTCGTAAATGAAAATATTGCAATCCTTTCTCAAAAAGTCTAATTAATAATTTCTTTTCTTGTTTAAAATTTTCAGGATTTGATATTACTATTAGTTTGTTCATTTGGGTTTTTATTTTTTAGAATAAACTTCTCCACCAAAATCTTTAAATTCCTTTTTTTTCTTATCTGCTTTTTCTGCCATATCTCTTACTTCCATTGTCGATTTCATTGAACAAAAATGCTCACCACACATTGAACAGAAATGAGATGCCTTGCTTCCTTCGTCGGGTAGGGTTTCATCATGATATTGTAATGCAAGTTCACTGTCTAATGCTAAATGGAACTGGTCGAGCCAGCGAAATTCAAATCTGGCTTTGCTCATTGCGTTATCTCTTATTTGTGCTCCCGGATGTCCTTTTGCCAAATCGGCAGCATGAGCAGCCAATTTATAAGTAATTACACCTACTTTTACATCATCTTTATTTGGTAACCCAAGATGTTCTTTTGGTGTAACATAACACAACATTGCAGCGCCATGCCATGCTATCATTGCTCCACCTATTGCCGATGTAATATGATCGTAGCCCGGTGCAATATCAGTTACAAGTGGTCCTAAAGTGTAAAATGGAGCTTCCATGCAATATTCCAATTGCTTATCCATATTTTCTTTTATTCCTTGCATTGGAACATGACCCGGACCTTCAATTAAGATCTGTACATCTTTTTCTCTTGCAATTTTTGTAAGTTCTCCCAGTGCTTTAAGCTCTCCAAACTGTGCTTTATCATTAGCATCAGCAATAGAACCCGGACGTAAGCCATCGCCCAATGAAACTCCAACGTCATAAGTTGCCAGAATATCACAAATTTCATCAAAATGAGTATATAAAAAATTCTCTTTGTGATGATACAAACACCATTTTGCCATTATTGAGCCACCACGAGAAACAATACCTGTTACGCGTTTTATTGTCATTGGAACATGTCGCCAAAGTAGCCCTGCATGAATTGTAAAATAATCAACGCCTTGCTCGGCTTGCTCAATTAGTGTATCCTTATATATTTCCCATGTAAGGTCTTCGGCTTTTCCATTTACTTTCTCAAGTGCCTGATATAAAGGGACCGTTCCAACGGGAACAGGAGAATTACGAATTATCCATTCCCTTGTTTCGTGAATATTTTTCCCCGTTGATAGATCCATAATAGTATCGGCTCCCCAACGAAATGACCATACGGCTTTTTCTACTTCTTCGTCAATACTTGATGTTGTTGGGGAATTTCCAATATTTGAATTTATTTTAACAAGAAAATTCCTGCCTATAATCATTGGCTCTGTCTCAGGGTGGTTTATGTTTGCCGGAATAATTGCTCTACCTATAGCTATCTCATCTCTAACAAATTCAGGGGAAATATGACTTTTTGGTGTATTGCCTCCATAATTTATTCCCGGATGCTGAAAACCAATATCATTCATTTCGTCAATACGTTGATTTTCTCGTATTGCCACATATTCCATTTCTTGAGTAATAATACCTTTCTTTGCATAAGAAAACTGAGTAATCTGTTTTCCTTGTTTAGCTCTAAGCGGATTTTTTTCTACGTGTTCAAAACGTAAATTATCAAAGCTTTTATCATTCATTCTTTGTGTTCCGTATTCGGAGGACAAACTTGTTAATTTTTCAACATCTCCTCTTCCATTGATCCAATTTTCACGTAATTTGGGTAAGCCTTTTTTAAGGTCTATCTCAATATTTGGGTTGGTATATGGTCCCGAAGTATCATAAACGGTAATTGCTTGGTTTTTTATTGCTTTTCCTGCACTGTCAATAGTATCCGACAAGCTTATTTCACGCATTGCAACTTCAATATCGTGTAATTTTCCTTTAACATACACCTTTAGTGAGCCCGGAAATGGTTCTGTTGTTATTGTATTCTTTACCTTATTCTTTTTCATTTGTTCCTATTTTTTGCCGCGAATTCGCGAATGTTTCATGTGTTTATTTTTTTTTGCCACGAATGCACTAATATTTTATTTGCGAATTCGCGGCTAATTTTTTTGCCACTGTTTTTATCCTCCCTGAGTAGCTTTGATTAATAAAATATTATCGTTTTCTTTCAATTGATAGTTCTTCCAATCATCTTTTTTAATAACTGTATTATTAATTGCAATAGCAAGTCCTTGTGTATTTTTAATATTGAGAATTTCAAGCATCTCAATAATTTTACATTCCTTATTAATTTCTTTATGCTCTTTGTTAACAATTACTTTCATGCACACAATTACTTATGTTTAAGGAATAATAAATAAAGCGGAGATTGCATTTCCCTACGCCGGCATTATCCGAATCAGGTTAAAAGGGTGTAATCTCAGCCCGTATATTAACACCAACATTATTTTAAAATGGTTTGGTAAAGGCACCCCATTAATGATACAAAGTTGGATAACAAATTTTAATTATGCAAATATTTTTCAATATCCATAAGAGCCATATTTGAAATAGTGTAAGTTGCGTTTTAAAATAATTTTTTCGGCATCAGTTCTTTCGTTTTTAGGGAGTGCTTTAATTCGTTCTAATTCACGTTTACTGGTATAATCAAGTTTTCCGTTCGAAAACCAGTTTATTGTTTGAGTAATTTGAGTTCCATTTTCGTAAACGGTTTCTCGCCTTTTTTTACCTTTATAATAATATTCTACCCACAAACCATGTTTTTTACCATTTACGCATTGTCCTTCTTCGCTAATATTTCCGTTTTTATGCCAAGTTTTCCATTTTCCTTCAAGCGAACCATTAATATAATATGCTTTTTCTTTCATTTTCCCGTTTTGGTACCAATGAAAACACCAGTCGTCAAGTCTGCCGTTTATATAAAATAACTGACTTTGTATTTTTCCGTTTTTATACCAGTATTTCCATTTACCGTTTATTATTCCTCTCTTGTAATTTCCAATAAGTTTAATTTGTTTGCTTTTAAACCACTCTATTGTTTTTCCATGCAAAGTGTCTTTATAATAAAAAGCTTCTACAGACTTATTGCCTTTTAGATTGTAAAAAATAACAAATGTTGTGTCATTGCCTTTTTGTTCAACTTCGTATTTTTTTTTCCCATTACTATGATATTCGATATAATTTTGAGAAAAACCCGAAAAAGATAAGAGTATTAGTGTCAAGGATAATAGGTGTTTTATTTTAGCTAACATTATTTTACGCTATCACTTTAATTTTACTGTTCTCGTTTATTTTGAAAGTTTTAATATCAACATTTTCAATAAGATTAATTCCCGGAGTTTTTCCAATTTCAAAACTTCCAAGCATATTTTCCATTTTTAACGCTTTTGCCCCATTAATTGTTGCCCATTCAATTAGTTTTGAAAATGGGATATCGGGAAAATAATTTGATATTGTTTTTAATTCTTCTAAAATTGACAGCTTTTCATTAGAACCCAAACTATCTGTGCCTATTGTGATTTTAGCATCTTTTCTAACAAAAATATCTATTTGGGGAAGCTTGTTTTCAATATATAAATTTGAGTTTGGGCAGAATATCCAAAATAAATTATCAGAATAATTTTCTGCAAATTCAATATCTTTTTCAGATGTATATGTATTGTGAACGAGTAAAACATTATTGTTTTTGGGCAAATATGAAATGTATGATTGTAATGAAGAATTATTTATATTAGAAACAATATCATAAGATTTGAAAATATTCTTTAACATTTCTGCAAGATTACCGCTTCTGTTTTCAAACAATTTATTTTCATCCTCGCTTTCCTGATTATGTATTGATACGACTTCTTGTTTGTCGGCGTAATAATTTTTAAATATCTCAAATAATTTTTCTGATAAAGAATACGGTGCATGTGGAGTAATTGATGCTTTTAATTTATTTTCCTTTACAGTTTTGAGGATTTCAAGCCCATTATTAAAAGAAGTTTGAGCTTTTTCGGAGTTTATATTGTAAATCTCAATAAAAGAATGATAATTAATTTTGCTTTGCTTTTTAATTTCTAAAGATATTGTGTCATTTATTATATCGCCAACAGCAACAATTCCTTCGTGTTGCATTAATTTATCGGCTTTTGCAATTTTATCTTTTATTTCTGTCTCATTAAATTTGTCTCGTAATTTCGCTATTTGCTTAACAAATCCTGTAAGACCTGTATGGCTTTTGATCTTTCCTTTTAAATATGATAATTCTAAATGACAATGGGTGTTTATAAAACCGGGAACTAAAATGCCATTATAAAATTCAAGACCTGCAATTTCTTTTAAATCTCCTTTGGTATCAATAATGTTTGTTATTTTTCCGGTATTATCAATTTCAATAATTCCATTTTTTAAAGGCTTTGAACTAACAGGAAATATATAGTTTGCAGATATTTTTCTCACGGTTTTGTAATTTAATCAAGAACGAAATTACAAAAAAAGTTACTGCAAATCTTTCTAATTTACAGCAACTTTTATTTAATAAAGAGGTCTCTTCCAGATTCGAACTGGAGTAGCTGGTTTTGCAGACCAGTGCCTAACCGCTCGGCCAAGAGACCTTTTTCTTTTTAAAACTTTGCAAAGATAAATATAATTGCAAAAAAAGCTTATATATTTTAATTATTTAATTATTTCAATTACTTTTGAAAATTAATTATTTTTAATTAAGTCTAAATAAAAATAAGACACAATATTATGGATACTAAAGATTTAGGTTTCAATTCAAAACTCATTCATTCGGGTGATTTTCATGATGAATTTGGTAGTGCAGTAGTTCCAATTTACCAAACATCTACATTTTCGTTTAAAAATGCACAGCATGGAGCAGATTTATTTGCGGGGAAAGAAAAAGGGTATATATATACCAGAATTGGAAATCCTACAATTAACGCATTGGAAAACAAGCTTGCGGAACTTGAAAACGGTTTTAGAGGAATTGTTACATCATCCGGTATGTCAGCAATCTCAACAGTTTATATGGCATTGCTCGGACAAGGGCAACATATAATCAGCACAGCAGCAGTTTATGGACCCAGTAGAGGAGTTATGGAAAATTATTTTTCTAAATTTGGTGCTGAATATACATATATCGACACATCAAACTTATCTGATATTGAAAAATCAATTAGACCAAATACAAAAGTTTTATATATTGAAACTCCTGCAAATCCTACAATTCAGCTTACTGATATTAAAAAAGCAAGCGAAATAGCACACAAACATAATATTTTACTTGTTGTTGATAACACTTTTTGTAGTCCATATTTACAAAAACCTCTTGATTTAGGTGCAGATATCGTTGTTCATTCTCTTACTAAATTTATAAACGGTCATGCCGATGTTGTTGGCGGAGCTATTATTGCAAAAGATACTGAAGTTTATAATAATCTTAGAAAAACAATGGTTATGATGGGTGGAAATATGGATCCTCATCAGGCATATTTGGTAATTCGTGGTGTGAAAACTTTATCAATTCGTATTGACAGAGCACAGGAAAGTGCAATGAAAATTGCAAAATATCTTGAAGAACATCCAAAAATAGAGTGGATAAAATATCCAGGTTTAGAGTCTCACCCTCAATATGAACTTGCAAAAGAACAAATGTCAGGACCGGGAACAATGATTAGTTTTGGACTTAAAGGTGGACATAATGCAGGAACTATTTTAATGGATAATGTTAAAGTAGCAACTCTTGCCGTTTCGCTTGGTGGAGTGGAATCTCTTATACAGCATCCTGCATCTATGACACATGCCGGTGTTTCTAAAGAAAATCGCCTAAAAGCGGATATTACAGACGGACTTGTAAGGTATTCTGTAGGGATTGAAGATGTTGAAGATATACTTGCTGATTTAGATCAGGCTTTGAGGTTTATTAAGTAAAAAAATACAGTCTTTTTATTTATTCCTTTCATAATAGCAATATATAACAAATTAAAACCATAAGTTTGTTATAATATTTATTGATTGATATGAACCACAACTCAGAACTGGAATTAGCTTGGAATTTTGTTGAAAAAACAGACAGGAATATTTTTTTAACAGGAAAAGCAGGTACGGGTAAGACTACTTTTTTGCACAAAATTCGCACAGAATCCCTAAAAAGATTAGTAGTTGTAGCTCCCACAGGAGTGGCTGCTATTAATGCAAAGGGGGTAACAATACATTCATTTTTCCAAATGTCGTTCGGTCCTGTTTTACCAATTGAAGCCCAATCTGCGAATACGCCCGCAAACGAACATGGGAACTCTCCTTCTCAAAAGAAGTTTAACAGACGCAAAATTGATATAATCAGGTCATTAGATTTGCTACTAATTGATGAGGTTAGTATGGTAAGAGCCGATTTACTTGATGGAATTGACCAGGTATTAAGAAGGTACAAAAACAAAGACAAAGTATTTGGTGGTGTTCAGGTATTGATGATTGGTGACTTGCAGCAATTAGCACCTGTGGTAAAAAATGATGAATGGCAAATTTTACAAGATTATTATAAAACAGCTTTCTTCTTCAGCAGTAAAGCATTTCAGGCTTCTGAAGCTATAGGGATTGAACTAAAACATATATATCGTCAAAAAAATGAATACTTTATCGGTATTCTAAACGAAATCAGAAATAATCGCCTTTCTGACGAATCACTAGATGCATTAAATCAGAGATACATTTCGAATTTCAAACCTGCAAAAGATGATGGTTACATCACTTTAACCACTCATAATAATCAGGCAAATGAGATGAATGAGCGCAAACTGAATGATATAAAGACAAAATCTTATTGTTATTATGCAAATGTTGAAAATGATTTTCCTGAACATATTTACCCTACACATTTTGAGCTAGTGCTAAAAGAAGGAGCTCAGGTAATGTTTATAAAAAACGACAGTTCACCTGAAAAACGATACTTTAACGGAAAAATTGGAAAAATAGTAAGTCTTGATGATGACCAGGTAATAGTACGATGTCCTGATGATGATTTTGATATTATAACAGAACCTGAAACATGGGAAAATATTAATTTTTCAATAAATAAAGAAACGAATCAAATAAGCGAAAATGTTAAGGGGAAATTTTCTCAAATGCCTTTAAGGCTTGCATGGGCAATTACTATACATAAAAGTCAGGGATTAACTTTCGAAAAAGCTATAATAGATGTAACATCTTCTTTTGCTCACGGACAAACTTATGTAGCGCTTAGCAGGTGCAAAACACTTGAAGGAATAATCCTGAACAAAGCTATTGATAAAAAAAGCATTATTCATGATAACAGAGTAGTTTCCTTTACCAAAGAAGTGGAAGATAATCCTCCTGATACCATCACCTTAAATCAATCGCAAAAACTCTATCAGTTAAACCTGATGGAAGAATTATTTAATTTCAAACAACTAATATATCCTGTTGTCCGATGTATTAAAATTGCATATCAAAGCGCAAACAGTTTGCAGGGAAATATTAAAGAACCACTTAAAACTATTAAAGAAAAAGGAATTGAGGAATTAATAAAACTTGGTGAAAGTTTTCAAAAACAGTTAATACAAATGAGTACAGACCAAGTGAAACCTGAAACCAATACATCAATTCAAGACAGGATTAAAAAAGCAGTATCGTATTTTATAAATCATACACAAGAACATATTGCAAAACCCTTATCAGAACTCACTTATACAACCGACAATAAAGCTATTGAAAAAGATTTAAATGAACAATTAAATAAAATTAATGAGTTACTTGAAAGTAAACTTTATTGTCTTAATGGCTTGAAAGATGGATTTAATACAATAAAATATCTGGAACTTAGAGCAAACTCTATCTTCAAAAAAAGCAAATCTGTAAAGTTGAAAACAGAAATTGTAGATACAGGATTAAATCCAAAACTGTTTTCTATGTTGCGACATTGGCGACATGAAACTGCTAATGCAGAAGATTTAAATCATTATCAGATTTTCACTCAAAAATCTTTGTTTGAAATTTGCGAAAAACTCCCGTCTAACAAGAGTCAACTCCGCTTAATTAATGGAATGGGCAAAGTTCGAGTAAAAAAATATGGCGATGAAATTATTGAAATTATAAGAAATTATTGTGAAGAAAACGAAATAGAATTAAATGAGGAAGAAATTCCCGAGAAACCGAAAAAAGAAAAAAAGAAAAAAGTAGATTCAAAGTTAATTAGTCTTAAAATGATAAATGAAGGTTTAAGCATAAATGAAATTGCCAAAAAACGAGAATTTGCTATTAGTACTATAGAAGGACATTTAACTCACTATATTTTAAGCGGAGAATTAGAACTCGAAAAAGTAATGACTAAAGAAAGGAGTGCTGAATTAAAACAACAAATTAAAAATATAGAATTTGAAGGCTTAGGAGAACTGAAAAATAAATTAGACGATAAATATTCTTACGGGGAAATAAAAATGGTTTTAAATGATATTAAATTTCATGGGGATTTGAAAAATGTCTCAGAAGAATAATTTTTCACACACACATATTTCTATGACAAAATTATAATTTTTTCAAATTGTTTTTCTTTATTATCAGCAAACCAATAAAAGTAATAAGACCATTAAGAATTAATAGTTCAAAACCAAACTTATATCCCCAAAGAAAAACTTCTGAAAAATAGCTTATCACAAAAGTAAGAACAGGAGAAAGCACAGCAACAAGAGGAACAAGTTTGTCTTTAATTTTATATTTAGTAAATAATCCAAAACTATAAAGCCCAAGTAATGGTCCATAAGTATAGCCTGCAACTTTAAATACTGCATTTATAACACTATCATCGTTAATAAATTTAAACAAAACTATAACCAAAAATAATAATACAGAAAAACCAATATGTACAAGAAATCGTATACGCTTTTTGTTAATATCGGGCTTGTTTTCAAAACCAAGAAAATCTACACAAAAAGAAGTTGTAAGGGCTGTAAGTGCAGAATCGGCACTTGAAAAAGCTGCCGCAGTAATACCAAGAAGAAAAATTATACCCGCAGTAATACTAAAATTACTTAAAGCAAGATTTGGGAAAAGTTCATCAGTATGCACAAACATTCCTGTTTCAGCATCTAAAGGCAATACAATTCCCTTTTCGGCAGCAAAAATATACAACAAAACTCCAAGCCCTAAAAACAACAGGTTTACAAATATCAGTGAACCACTAAACCAGTACATGTTTTTTTGTGCATCTTTCAGGTTTTTACATGTAAGATTTTTTTGCATCATGTTTTGATCAAGCCCTGTCATAACTATTGCAATAAAAGCACCTGAAAAAAATTGTTTGAAAAAAAAGTGTTTAGACTGCCAATCCCAGTTAAATATTTTTGAAAATTTACTTTCACTAATAGTATCAATTAATTGCGAAGATGAAAGATTTAATTCTTTTCCAATAATGAAAATACTAATTATTACCGCTATAAGCATAAATAATGTTTGTAAAGTATCTGTCCACACAATTGTCTTAATTCCTGCACGATATGTATATACCCAAATAAGAGTTAATATTGTGAACACTGTAACATAAAACGGGATTCCGAAATTGTCAAAAAAGCCAAGTTGTAATACCAGAGCAACTAAAAATAATCTGAATGAAGCTCCAATTGTTTGAGATAAAAGAAAAAACAGAGAACCTGTTTTATACGACCATAGACCAAATCTTTTGTTAAGATATGCATAAATAGAAACAAGGTTAAGTTTGTAATACAATGGCATCAGAACATTAGCAATTACAAAATATCCTAATAAATAACCAAGCACAAGTTGAAAATAAGAAAATGCCGAATTACCAACTTCACCGGGTACAGAAATAAATGTAACACCCGAAAGTGATGCCCCTATCATACCAAAAGCAACTAAAAACCAAGGTGATTTTTTGTTTCCTGTAAAAAAAGTAACATTTGTTGCTCCTTTTGATGTAAAAAAGGAGATTATCATTAATAAAACAAAATATCCTGCAATTACTCCAAATACTAAAAGTGGTGTCATCTTATTATTTACTATGAAACAACAATATTAATTATAAATCATATAAATTTATTAATTTTGACCAAATAATTATAAACCGTTTCCTTTTTATAATAATGTATATAAACACACTACCTTCAAAACTTTTGGAAAAAGCTGTTGCTGAATTTTCAAGCCTTCCGGGTATTGGAAAACGAACTGCTTTACGCTTGGTACTTCATCTGTTAAGGCAAACAAAAGAAGATGTTTTTACTTTTGGGAACTCAATTATTGAACTAAAAAATGAAATAAAATTTTGTAGTTCGTGCCATAATATTTCCGATGGCGATATTTGCAGTATCTGTGCAAATCATAACAGAGATAATTCTACAATTTGTGTAGTGGAAAATATTACCGATGTGTTGGCTATTGAGGGGACACATCAATATAATGGAATTTACCATGTGCTTGGGGGAATTATTTCTCCTATGGATGGTATTGGTCCTGGAGATCTTAGAATTGAAACATTAGAAAACAAGTCTAAAAATGGCAAAGTAAAAGAAATAATATTTGCTCTTAGCGCAACTATGGAAGGTGATACAACAAATTTTTATCTTTACAAAAAGCTAAGCAAATATACTCTTGAATTTACTACAATTGCTCGCGGTGTTGCTTTTGGCGATGAACTGGAATACACGGATGAAATAACACTTGGTAAATCTATTGTTAACAGAACCTCATTTCAATATCAGCAATAAAAAATTATTAATATTAAAAAAAATTAGACTCCGGCTGAGAAAATATTGTTGAATTTTTTCCGTTATCTAAACCTGAAAAAATAAGTTTTTTTAATGAATACATTTATACTTATTTTTACGCTTAGGTTTGTAATTAAAAAGAAAAAACCATCCCGATAATTATCGGGGCAAAAAACGCATGACATTATCAATTGTAATAGTAAACTATAATGTAAAATATTTTCTGGAACAATGTCTTTTTTCAGTTTCAAAAGCAATGAAAGATATTGACGTGGAAGTATTTGTCGTTGACAACAATTCTGTTGATGGCTCATGTATTATGGTAAAAGAAAAGTTCCCCGATGTTAAGCTTATTGAAAACAAAACCAATACGGGATTTTCGTATGCCAATAATCAGGCAATTAAACAATCATCCAGCAAATATGTATTACTATTAAACCCTGATACTGTTGTTGAAGAAGATACTTTTAGCAAGATTATTGATTTTATGGACAAAAACAATGATGCCGGTGGTTTAGGTGTAAAAATAATTGATGGTAAAGGTAATTTTCTTCCCGAATCAAAAAGAGGTTTGCCTACTCCAATGGTTGCATTTTACAAAATATTTGGCATTTCAAGATTATTCCCAAAATCAAAAAGATTTGGGCGATATCATTTGGGTTATCTTAATAAAGAAGAAATACATGAGGTTGATATTCTTGTTGGAGCATTTATGCTTTTAAGAAAATCTGTTTTAGATAAAATTGGCTTACTTGACGAAACATTTTTCATGTATGGCGAAGACATTGATTTATCATACAGAATATTACAGGCTAATTATAAAAATTATTATTTCCCCGAAACAACAATAATACATTACAAAGGAGAAAGCACAAAAAAAAGCAGTATAAATTATGTGAAAGTATTTTATAATGCAATGATAATTTTTGCTCGTAAACATTTTTCAAAAAAAAATGCACGACTTTTTTCATTTCTTATAAAACTGGCAATTTATATTCGTGCTTTTTTTGCAATATTTTCAAGGTTTATCAAAAATATATTCCTGCCTCTTATTGATGCATCTTTTATTGCACTCGGGTATTACTTAATAAAACCATATTGGGAAGCATATAAATTTCCGGATGGGGGAAGTTATCCCAACGAGTTTTTTTATTATGTTGTTCCTTCCTATATAATTATTTGGTTGTTTTCAATTTTACTTACAGGAGGATATGAAAAACCAACAAAAATATGGAATGTACTTAAAGGAATATTGACAGGGACACTTATTATATTAATAATATATGCTTTGTTAAGCGAAGAATTTCGTTTTTCGCGCGCCCTGATACTACTCGGTTCTGCATGGGCGTTTCTAACAATTTTCATAAACAGACTGATATTCCATTATTTGAATATCTATAAATTTCATACTAAAAAGAAAAAAAGAGTAATTATAATAGGTTCTCCTGATGAAGCGAAAAGAGTAAGTAAAATAATTGAACAATCAGTTAAAAAACCTAAAATTGTGGGATTTGTTCTGCCCGAAAACAATGGAAAACAAAAAGGATATATTGGTAACATTTTTCAATTAAACGAAATAATTAACATCAATAAAATTGATGAAATAATTTTTTGTGCAAAAGATATTACTGCACAAAAGATTATAAAAAACATGTTGCAACTATCGGAAATTAAAATTGAATACAGAATAGCTTCTCCCGATAGTGTTTCTGTTATTGGAAGCAATTCAATTAATACTTCCGGTGATTTGTACACAATTAATATTAATTCTATTGCTAATGTCAAAAATAAAAGAAATAAAAGAATGCTGGATTTTTCGCTTTCTATTATTTTTTTATGTTTATTCCCGATTTTTATCTTTTTCCAAAAAAAGCCTCTCGGTTTTATTGTAAATATTTTTTCAGTAATAATTGGAATAAAATCGTGGATTGGATATTATACTATTGACACTACAATAATTAATTTACCCAAAATCCGACAAAGCGTTTTAAACCCGATAGATGCTATCAAGCAATCAAATATTTCTAATGAATTGGCTGATAGGATAAATATTGCTTACGCAAAAGATTATAAAATACTTAATGATATTTCTACAATTGTAAAAAATCTCCGTTTATTAGGGAAATAAAAAACTCCCGCCTTTTTCAAGATGAGAGTTATATAAAATCCAAAATTATTTAGTTTTCACATCTTTAATTTTTTCTCAATTTCTTCAATATATACTCTAAATCTTTTATCTGTATCAATAAGGTTATTTACTGTCTTGCAGGCATGTAGAACAGTTGCATGATCTTTTCCTCCTATTAATGACCCAATTGTTGCAAGTGATGATTTTGTTAAACTCTTTGCAAAAAACATTGCTATTTGGCGAGCTTGAACAATTTCTCTTTTACGTGTTTTAGATTTTAGATTTTCAACAGGCATATCAAAGTAATCACAAACTATTTTTTGAATGTAATCAATAGATATTTCTCGCTTGGTATTTTTAACAAGTTTATCTATCATTTGTTTTGCAAGATCAAGAGTTATCTCTTTTCTGTTTAAAGTAGATTGTGCAAGTAATGATATCAATGCTCCTTCTAATTCTCTAACATTATTTGTAATATGCGAAGAAATATATTCAACAACATCTTCGGGTAATTCTATGCCATCGTTATATATTTTTTGTTTTAAAATAGCTATTCTTGTTGCATAATCGGGTATTTGCAAATCAGCAGATAATCCCCATTTAAACCTTGACAATAGTCTTTGTTCTAATCCTTGTAATTCAACAGGCGATTTGTCGGAAGTTAAAATTAGTTGTTTGCCCGACTGATGAAGATGATTAAAAATATGGAAGAAAATATCCTGAGTTTTTTCTTTTCCTGCAAACTCATGAACATCGTCAATAATTAAAATATCTATCATCTGATAGAAATTTATAAAATCATTTCTATTATTATTCCTTGTTGCTTCACCAAACTGTGTTATAAATTTATTCGCATTAACAAATAAAACGGTTTTATCAGGAAAACGTTCTTTAACTTCAATACCTATAGCTTGAGCTAAATGAGTTTTACCCAGACCGGATGCTCCATAAACAAACAAAGGGTTAAAAGCAGTACCCCCAGGATTATTAGCAACTGCATATCCTGCTGATCTTGCTAATCTGTTGCATTCACCTTCTACAAAATTTACAAATGAATAATCAGGATTTAATTGAGGGTCAACATGTAATTTTTTTATGCCGGGTATAATAAAAGGGTTTTTTATTGAATTTTCTTCAACTAAAGGAATAGAAACGGGTTTATTTTTTAAACCGGCTCTATTATTTGCAGGAATTTTAACAGTATAAGGTTTTGAATTGGAAAATGCATTATTTTCAACTACTACGTTATATTCGAGTTTTGCTTCCGTTCCTAATTCTTTACGTAATGTTTTTCTTAAAATATCAATATATTGTTCTTCTAAATATTCATAAAAAAACGGACTTGGTACTTGAATTGTAAGGACACTGTTTTCCAATTTGATAGGTACAATTGGTTCAAACCATGTTCTGAAACTTACCGAAGGCACATTATCCTTAATAATGGTTAAACAACTATTCCAAACGTCATCATGATTCTTATTCATTCTTAATCAACAATTTATGAGGTTCACTTTTATTTGATTTTCTACAAGCAAGATTGTAAAAAAAAAGTTTATAAAAAAATGTTTTTACTATTGTTTTTTAATTTTTTTGTTTTATGTCTGATTATAAATCAAATAATTTTCAAAAAACAATTAATATTTTTCCACCTATATATCAGGCCATTACCCAATCAGCAAATCCTAATGCATTGAGCAGTTCAATAAAAAAAAGATTACTTAAAGTGTTAATTTAACCTGATAAAATTGGAAAAAGCAACTTAATGATTTTAAAAAGCCAATGTTCAAATATACTTTAAATAAATTAAAAACACTAATAATAAATTAAAAATTTGGTATTAAGTAAAAAAAACTATGTGAAAACAGATATTTTCAAGATAAAAATATTTTCTAATTCTTACGTTTTCCTTTTAATACTCTTGTAGTTTCATCTTTTTTAACTGTATCAAAAACAATAGGTGTTGCAATAAATAAAGAAGAATACGTTCCTACAACAATACCAATCAACAATGCAAAAGTAAATCCTCGTATTACTTCTCCTCCAAAAATAAATACTGCTAAAACAACTATAAAAGTACTCAACGAAGTACTTACTGTACGACTTATAGTGCTGTTTAATGCTGAATTTATAATTTCCGTTCTGTTTCTTTTCTTATAAAGTGCAATGTATTCACGAATCCTGTCAAATACAACAACAGTATCGTTAATTGAATAACCAACAACTGTAAGAATAGCAGCAATAAATGCCTGATCAATTTCCATTGAGAATGGCATAACTGAATATAAAATAGAAAATAATCCTAATACAAGCAAAACGTCATGCACTAATGCAACAACAGCTCCAAGCCCAAATTGCCAGTTTCTGAAACGCAACAATATATATAAAAATATAAATAATAATGATATTCCAATTGCCCATATTGCAGCAACTTTAATATCGTCAGCAATTGTAGGACCTACTTTCTGTGAACTCATTCTGTGTTCACTTAAGAATGTTTCAATATCAATATCGTTTCCAATAATATGTTTTAATCCTTCAAACATTTTTGCTTCTACAATTTGGTCGGCATTAGGGTCATCACTATCAATCATGTATTTGGTAGCTATTTTAACCTGATTGTCTGCTCCGAACTTTTTTACTTCTACTGATTTATCAAATACAATTTGCAAGGCATTAGTTACTTCAGTTGTAGAAACTTTTTCATCGAAACGTACCACAAAAGTCCTCCCTCCCTTGAAATCAATGCCATAATTCAGCCCTCTTGTAAATAAAGAGCCAATACCAACAACAATAACTATGGCTGAAATAATATAAAATATCTTTCTTTTCTCAATAAATTTAATATTAAGGTTTTTAAATGCATTTTCAGTAAGTCTGGTAGAAAATGCAAGTTTTTTATTTTTATCTAATAGATAAACAAATATTAATCTGGTAATAAATATTGCTGAAAATAAAGATGTAATAATACCTATAACAAGTGTTGTCGCAAAACCTTTTATTGGCCCTGTTCCGAATATGTATAATATAATACCTGTTAATAAAGTTGTTACATTTGCGTCAATAATTGCAGAATATGCATTTTTATATCCATCGGCAACAGCCAGTTTAATTCCTTTACCTCCAAGAAGCTCTTCCTTAACACGTTCATAAATAAGCACATTAGCATCAACCGACATACCAATTGTTAGAATAATACCTGCAATACCCGGCAATGTTAATACTGCCTGTAATGAAGCAAGAACACCAAAAATCAAAAATAAGTTTACTATCAAAGCAATATCTGCAACTAATCCTGCCCTTCTGCTATAATAAAATATCATATATAATAACACAAATATAAAAGCAATAATAAACGACATTAAACCTGAATTTATCGCTTCTTCCCCAAGTGAAGGTCCAACAATAGCTTCTTCAATAATTCTTGCAGGTGCAGGTAATTTCCCTGATTTAAGAACATTTGCTAAATCCTGCGCTTCTTTAATAGAGAAATCACCTGTAATAGATGAACTTCCTCCCTTTATTTCTCCATTTACATTAGGAAACGAATAAATATAACCATCAAGTACAATTGCGATTGCTTTACCAATATTTTGTTTGGTTAATTTTGCCCATATACTTGCTCCTGAACCATCCATCTGCATAGAAACTTCAGCAACAGCTTGATTTTGTCCAAATACAGCTCTTGCGTTTGTAATTACTTTACCATCTAATGGAGGTCTTCCATCGCGACTTGTAACTTTAACGGCAATTAATTGATAAAAATCAGTAAATATTCCTTCTTGTCTGTTTTTTACAGGTTTGTATGTCCAGTAAAATTTAAGGTCTTTAGGAAATACTGCTTTTACTTTTTTCATTGCAAGATACTCGTTCACTTTAGCAGTGTCCTTGTAATGTGTCATTCCAACAGCAGGTCCCGGATATAATTGTCCGTCATTACTTACGCTTGGTCTTAAAACAGCAAACAGAGGATAATCTTTTATCCATTTTTCAGCCGATAAAGAAGTATCAGTTGCAGCAGAAGTATCACGTTCTAATTGCTCAATTAAAGATATATCGCTTGTTGTATCAGTTTTAGCTGTTGTATCGTTTTCCATCAAAGAGAATATTCCTAATTCTTCTTCTGCAGGTTCAACCAATGTCGTGTCTTCAGCATCTTCGGTATTTAATATTTCCTCTGTAACTAATGTGTCTTCATCATTACTTAATGCCTCACCGGCAATATTCAAATCTTTAATAACATCATTTGCTTCTAATAAATACTGATAAATTTCTGCATTTTCATAAGTTTCCCAAAACTCAAGACTTGCTGTTCCTTGTAAAAGTTTTCTTACTCTTTCAGGATCTTTAACACCGGGAAGTTCTATCAAAATTCTGCCTGTTGTTTCAAGTCTTTGAATATTTGGTTGTGCAACACCAAAACGGTCAATTCTATTTCTTAATACTTCAAAAGAATTATCAATAGCAGAACTTGTTTCTCTGCTAATAAATGCCAATACTTCTTCGTCGGATGTTGTGGCATCAATTAATCCTTTGTTTTCGTAAGTTGCAAAAATAGCAGCCAGAGTTGCATTTGGGTCAATTTCCTTAAATGCTTGTCCAAACAAAGTAATAAAGTCTTCCTGACTGTCTCGTTGTTTTTTCTTAGCTAATTTAATTGCACTTATAAATGTTGTGTCTTTATTGTAATTAGAAAGAGCTTTTAAAACATCTATTACAGAAATTTCAAGAGTAACGTTCATTCCTCCTTTAAGGTCAAGACCGAGATTTATTTCTCTTTCTTGACAATCTCTTAATGTATAATTAAAACCCGGATACACTTTTTCGCTCGACATCGAGTCAAGATATACAAGTTCTTTTTTGAAATCTCCCTTAGCATATTCTTCCGCATCATTTTCTACACTATTTGTAACAAATGTAAAAGACAATTGATAAATACTTGCTAATGCTAATAAAATTGCCAGTAATGTAATTGCTCCTTTATTCTGCATTTCTTAATTTTTAATAGTTTTTATTGATAAATTTTAGCCTGCAAATATATTGATTATTTCTAATAAAACACATTTTTATTATTACAAAATAAATAATTGCAATTATCAGACATTATGCCTGTTATGTTAAACTTTAATATTTGTATTAAAAGAAAAATAATTATAATCATCAAATTTTGGCTAAAAATTAAAGAATTAACACAATAAAAATCTTTTCTTGATAATTTGCATAATATCATTAGATATCATAATTTTGATAAAAATTAATTTTACTACAATGAAAAAATTTCTGATTCTGTTTTTAGTAATATTTATAGTTTTTTCCTGTAAAAAAGAAGAAGAAGAGGAAGAACCACCTTCAATTGACAATACAGATATCATTGGAACATGGAAAAGAATTAACCTTGTTTCGATAAATGGTACAGATAGTTCATTTAATACGTACAGCGAAAATATCTATCATTATTATAATAGTGACGGAACTTACGATGAAACAAAATCAGGTTCTTCAATTTATACTTCTAATGCAAATTACTACCAATTTGATTTTATAAGCGATACTTTAAAATTTTATTCTATGGGATACTTTTCTCATGCCTATCCTGCAAAAATTACAGGCTCAACAATGATTATTGATGTTGGTTCTGAAAGCGGAACTAAATATTCCTATAAACTTACTAAAGAATAATTTTGTCTGTCAGATTTAGTATTTTGATATTGTAATAAAAAAGTAATAATTTTTTGATTTTTTATTTGGAAACAGATATTAAAAATTATAATTTTGAATTCAAATATTTTACGGTCAATGAAAAAAATACTTATTTACCTCCCTTTTATTATTTTTTTGCTGTCATGTAATGAAAATATTCCAACAGATGAAAATATTATTGACAAAGATATAATTGAAGAAATTGTTATTGACAGTGGTGAAATTCCTAATAAAATTTCCAAAATCCCTGTAAAAATTACTGTTTTACACGAACCCGATACTGTGTATGCTATAAGAGATGAAAAAGATACTACAATTTATTTGTGGAAACACAGTACAACTATTAAAACGGAATTGGAATACCTTAAAATAATTGAGTTTGGAGCATATTATATGGATAATGGAAACTGGAAACTCGGAAATATAACCCATAAACCATACACAACTAAAGAATTTGAACAATGGTATTTTGTAAAATCTGACAGTGATTTTATTAGTTGGGAAAACTGTAAAAATGGTGTGTTAAAAGCAAATGTTGAATATATTGATCCTTCAAACTGGAGTGGTAAAGACTCCGAATTGCAAAGCCACATTGTATTATGGTATTATATTGGAATTGACAAAGAGAACAAAAAATATGTGGGATACGCCATGTGTTACACTGTTGCCGAATTGAAACAATAACTTCCCACATACAATTATCATCCTAATCTTTTTTTTATCAGGGCATTCAAAAAATTAAACGATTTATCCCTTTTTATCAACATGACAAAAATTATCGAATCATTTAATTAAATTTACCATTAATATATCTCTTCGGGATTATTTTTTCAATATTCAGATAATTAAAAGTTTATGTAATGGGAGATTTTACACATTTGCATGTTCACACAGAATATTCTGTTTTAGACGGGGCTTCAAATATTAAAAAACTTATTGGTAGAGCAAAAGAACATGGAATGAAGGCTATAGCAATTACAGACCATGGAAACATGTTTGGCGTTAAAGAATTCCATAACGAAGCAAAAACACTAGGCATTAAACCTATTATTGGGTGTGAGATATATGTTGCCAAAGGAAACAGAACAGACAGAACAGATAAAAATGACAGGGGGTATCATTTAACATTACTTGCAAAAAATAAAACAGGATATAAAAATTTAATTAAAATAGTTTCTTATAGTTGGATAGATGGGTTTTATTATAACCCGCGAGCAGATAAAGAATTATTAAGAAAATATAAGGAAGGAATTATTGCTTCGTCTGCATGTCTGGGTGGTGAAATTCCTAAGGCGATACAGGAAAATAACATCGAAAAAGCTAAAAATATTATAAATGAATTTAAAGATATATATGGCGATGATTTTTATTTAGAGTTAATGCGTCATAAAACAGGCAATTTGCAAATGGACAAGGACGTGTATGAACGACAAGAACTTGTTAACCATGAATTGGCAAAATTATCAAAAGAGTTAAATGTAAAATTAATTGCTACTAATGATGTACACTTTGTTGGGCATGAAGATGCAGAAGCTCATGATAGATTAATTTGCATAAATACCGGTAAATTTGTTTCAGAAGAAAATAGGTTGCATTATACAAGACAAGAATATTTAAAATCTATTGAAGAAATAAGTGAACTTTTTTCTGATTTTCCGGAAGCAATTTCTAACACACTTGAAATTACCGATAAAATTGAAGAATATGAGCTTAATCATAATGCTATAATGCCCGATTTTTCTTTGCCGGAAGGATTTGATAATGAAGATGATTATTTAAAACATATAACTTACGAAGGAGCCAGAAAAAGATATTCTGACTTAACACCGAAAATTAAAGAAAGAATTGATTTTGAACTTGAAACAATGAAGAAAATGGGATATCCCGGTTATTTCCTAATTGTTCATGATTTTTTAAATGCGGCACGTGATATGGGTGTTTCTGTTGGGCCCGGTAGAGGTAGTGCTGCAGGTTCTGTTGTTTCTTATTGTTTGAAAATTACAGACATTGAACCCCTGAAATATAATTTGCTGTTTGAGAGATTTTTAAACCCGGACAGAATTTCAATGCCCGATATTGATATAGATTTTGATGAAGATGGTAGAGATTTAATTTTAAAATGGGTAGTTGAAAAATATGGCAAAAAACATGTTGCCCAAATTATTACGATGGGCAGGATGTTGCCAAGAATGGCTATAAGAGATGTTGCCAGAGTACAAGAATTACCACTTCCTGAAGCAGACAGGTTGGCAAAACTCATTCCCGAAAAACCGGGAACCTCTTTTGAAAAAGCATATTCTGAAGTTCCTGAATTAAAACAAATACGAAAATCCGATAATGCTGATGTTGTTGCTGTTTTGGAAAATGCTGAAAAATTAGAAGGAACTGTGAGAAACACAGGTATTCATGCATGTGGTATAATAATTGGCAGAGATGATCTTGAAGAACATATCCCTTTATGTGTTCAAAAAGATTCAGATATGTATGTTACTCAATTTGAGGGAAAACATACAGAGGCGGTGGGTATGCTTAAAATGGACTTTTTGGGATTAAAAACATTGTCTATTATTAAAGATGCTCTTGAAAATATCAAGTTATCAAAAAACATTGATATAGACATTGATAATATTCCCTTAGACGATAAAAAAACTTTTGATTTATATAGTATTGGAGCTACTACCGGATTGTTTCAATTTGAGTCAGATGGAATGAAAAAACATTTAAAGGCCCTTAAGCCAAATATGTTTGAAGATTTAATAGCAATGAATGCTTTATATCGTCCGGGTCCAATGGAATACATACCAAATTATATTAATAGAAAGCATGGCACAGAAAAAATAAATTATGATCTTCCGGAAATGGAAGAAATTCTTAAAGAAACGTACGGGATTACTGTTTATCAGGAGCAAGTGATGTTGCTTTCACAAAAACTCGCAGGATTTACCAAGGGCGAGGCAGATTCATTAAGAAAAGCCATGGGGAAAAAGAAACCTGAGGAAATGGAGAAGCTGCAAAAACAATTTACAGAAGGTTGCAAAAAAAATGGACATCCCGAAAATAAAGCAAAAAAAATATGGCACGACTGGGAAGCATTTGCACAATATGCTTTTAATAAGTCTCATTCAACCTGTTATGCATACATATCATACCAAACAGCTTATTTAAAAGCACACCATACTGCCGAATTTATGGCTGCAGTTCTTGGTAGAAATTTGAATAATATTGACAAAATTTCATTATTGATTGATGGTTGTCGCAGAATGGGAATTCAGGTATTGGGCCCTGATATTAATGAAAGCAGAATGAAGTTTAATGTGAATAAAAAAGGGAATCTTAGATTTGGACTTGCAGCAATAAAAAGTGTTGGTGAAGCAGCTGTTGAAAATATTTTATTAGAAAGAGACAAAAATGGACCGTTTAAAGATATTTATGATATTGTTGAACGCATAAACCTGCATTCTGTTAACAAAAGAACAATTGATGCATTGGTTCTGGCAGGTTGTTTCGACACTATTTCTGAAATTAAAAGACATCAATATTTTTCCACTAATTCTGAAGAACCTTCGTTTGTCGAAAATTTAATTAGATACGGAAATAAAATACAAGAAGAGAAAAATACAAGTCAGCAATCTTTATTTGGCGATTCATCGGCAATAGAAATTAAAAAACCAGCTGCAGAACAAGGCGAAGAATGGTCAATACTCGCAACATTAAATAAAGAAAAAGAAATGGTTGGGATGTATATTTCTGCTCACCCACTTGATGCATATAAAATTGATATTGAAACAATATGTACTCACAAACTATCAGAACTTCAGGATCTAAAAAATCTTAATGATAAAGAAATAACCATAGCAGGTATTGTAACCGGTTCAGTTGAAAAAATTACAAAAACAGGGAATCCATACGGAAGGGTTAAAATTGAAGATTTTTCAGGGTCATATAATCACACTTTTTTTTCAAAAAGCTGGGTGCAATTTAAAAACTATTGTACCATAGGGTATTCAATTATACTTAAAGGAAAAGTAAGTCTTCCTGAATGGAAAAAAGAAAATGCAGAACATGAGTTAAATATTGAACGAATAAGTATGCTGACCGATGCTCGAAAAACTATTAAAAATATAACTATTAAAATTTTTATTAATAATATTAATGATGAATTATTAGGTAATCTTCAAAAACAAATAGAAAATAACAAAGGGAAAACTCTTTTAAAATTCCAAATTTATGATACTGAGGACAATTTAAATATCAACATGTTTTCAAGAACAAATAGCGTTTATTTATCTAACGAATTTATTGATTATTTAAAAAACAATTCAGATTTTGAATTTAAAATTAATTAATCTTACTTTTGCTTATTGTTGATTTGAAAAAAATTTGTTGTTGAAAAAAATTAAACATTAATATTTAAAATACTTAAAATTATGGTTTTAGAAATAACAGATGCCAATTTTGAAGAAGTGGTAATAAAGGCAGACAAACCTGTTGTTATTGATTTTTGGGCAGAATGGTGTGGCCCCTGCAGAATGATTGGTCCTATCATTAAAGAATTATCAGAAGAATATGAAGGAAAAGCAATCATTGGGAAAGTTGATGTTGATTCAAACACTGAAGTTGCTCAAAAATTTTTGATTAGAAATATTCCTACAGTTCTGTTTGTTAAAAACGGAGAAGTTGTTGATAAGCAAGTTGGAGCAGTTCCAAAAAATGTTTTGGAAGGAAAACTCGAAGCATTATTATAATCAATTATTATTCGAAAAATATAAATAGCACCAATAATAATATCTCTTGGTGCTTTTGTAGTTATAATTAAATAATAATAAATACTAATCTTGAAAAATCTTCAGGAAATACAAGAATTACAACAATTCTCCAATATTGATTTTATTGCCAGACATGTAGTAGAAGGCTTTATTACCGGTCTTCACAAAAGCCCTTTCCATGGTTTTTCAGTTGAATTTGCTGAACACAGAATATATAATCCCGGAGAATCAACAAGGCACATTGATTGGAAATTATACGGAAAAACTGACAAATTGTTTGTAAAACGATATGAAGAAGAAACTAATTTACGATGTCAAATTGTTATAGACACATCTTCTTCAATGTACTTTCCTTATAAAAATAAAGGAATATTCAATAAACTATTTTTTTCCGTTTATTGCGCCGCCTCCTTAATAATATTATTACGCAAACAACGAGATGCTTTTGCCCTATCTCTTTTTTCAGATGACATTCATGTACATACGGCTGCTAAATTATCATTAACACATTCAAAAATGTTGTTTGGGAAACTAGAACAATTAATTAAACCAAATAATGATATTTTAAATAATAAAACAAGTACTGCTAAAAGTCTAAATTATATTGCAGAAAATATTCATAAAAGATCTTTAGTTATTATTTTTAGCGATATGTTTGAAACAGACAATAACGATGAAATGTTTTCTGCATTACAACATTTGAGATATAAAAAACATGAAGTTATACTGTTTCATGTAACTGATAAAAACTTAGAAGAAAATTTTAATTATTCCAATCGACCATATAAATTTGTTGATATGGAAACAGGAGAAGAATTAAAATTAAATCCTAATGAAATAAGAAACCATTATATTAATTCCGTTTCAAAACATTTTAACGAACTAAAACTCAAATGCGGTCAATTTAATATTGATTTAGTTGAAGCTGATATTAATGAAAATTTTGACAAAGTATTACTCGCCTTTCTTATTAAGCGAGGGAAATTGCATTAATTTTTTTAATTTATTCTTTTTTCATTTTCTCTTCATTCCCATTTGCCATTCTCCTTATTTTAATATTTAAATAGGCAAAGAGAATTGTCATTATCGGGCTTATAATATTAAATATAGCATAAGGCAAATAAGAAACAACATCAACCCCCAATACTCTCGATTGGGTGGCTCCCCCTGTGTTCCATGGAATAAGTGGAGCTGTTACTGTTCCTGCATCTTCAAGTGTACGGCTTAAAAGTTCGGGTTTATATCCTTTTTCCTTGTATATTTTGGCAAACATGCGTCCCGGAACAACAATTGAAATATATTGGTCAGAAGCTGTAGTATTGAAAAAGATACACGCTCCTGCTGTTGCTGCTACTAATGAGCCTGTTGATTTTGCAAATTTGATTAATGTTTCTGTAATGCGTTTTAAAAACCCTGCCGTTTCCATTGCTCCTCCAAATACCATTGCGGCAATTATTAGCCATATTGTATTTAACATGCCCGCCATACCATTTGTTGAAAAAAGATTTTTTACTATCTCAACATTAGAATCAATACTTACTTTTCCATACATCGACTTAACAATTGATATATAAGAAGAAATAGCATAATTTTCATGTACACCAGCAATCTGCTTGATAATATCCGGCTGAAAAATAATAGCAAAAATGCCTCCCAATATAGTTCCTGCAAAAAGTGCAGGTAATGGTGGAACTTTTTTAATAATGATAATTATCAATATCACAGGGACAATAAATAATAAAGGGCTAATATAAAATTTAGCTTCAATTGCTGTCAAAACAGCATTAATATCCGTTGTATTGTTCCCATGATTGTAACTAAATCCTAAAATTAGAAAAAATAATAATGTTATTATTAAAGAAGGAATTGTTGTATAAAGCATATATCTAATATGAGTGAAAATATCAGTACCCACCATAGCAGAAGCTAAGTTAGTTGTGTCAGAAAGAGGAGACATTTTATCGCCAAAATAAGCTCCGGAAATTATTGCTCCGGCAATAGCTCCTTTATTAAAACCAAGGGTAATTCCAATTCCCATTAAAGCAATTCCTATTGTGGCAATAGTAGACCAAGAACTTCCAGTAGCTATAGAAACAAGTGCACATATAATAACAGTGGCAAAAAGAAAAATTGTAGGATTAAGGATTTGTAAACCATAGTATATCATTGCTGGAACAACCCCACTTATTAACCATGTT